>Ga0272440_1002398_pt1 | contig 14640 bp, 35 predicted proteins | sample SSMMMBAug17_FD_192440 | JGI IMG/M metagenome (GOLD analysis project Ga0272440, IMG submission 192440) | Marine sediment archaeal communities from Little Sippewissett salt marsh, Falmouth, MA, United States - SSM-MMB-Aug17 | ecosystem: Environmental > Aquatic > Marine > Wetlands > Sediment ...
GATAGCTTTAAAAATAGCATTGATTGATGAGATATTTGGCATCCTCAATAATGATATAGTTATTTTCGGAGTAACGAGACGTGAGTGGAGCAATGCCGCAAAAATGGGCGGTATAATAGTCATCTATACCTTTAATCGCGAGCTCTGCATTTTCAAGGACAAGAGCGGCAGCTATATCTATTTTTATGTTGGCAAGGACTTGCTTGATCTTGTTACGATTCGGAGAAAACACAGATGAACAATCAGCAGCCCGGGTTAATCTGGGGCGATGACATATACGACCTTCTTGACTTTGATACAGCCAATATGACGGTTATGCTTACTATTGGATGGCGATTTTTTAAGCCAAAATGGAGCATATACGGTGTATCAAGGCGCCAATGGAATTACATAATAAGGGTTGGCGCAACGATTAAATCTGATCCGGATGACAGCATATATCGAATTACAAATAAAAAAGGAAATTTTACACACTTTTTTATGGAAAAAGAGGTTTTCCCATTGGTTACACAATTGCGACACAACCAAGGCGACTGATAAATGAAAAACCAAAAAGGAATAATAACAGAAAGCGGGATATACGATCTCATTGATTTCGATACGGCCGCCATGACGCTTAGGCTTTGTGGGTATGGCCACCTGGTCAAGACATACAATTGTGACCACCTTATCGATAACATAGATAGGCGTCGATGGAACACCGTCATCAATCTTGGCGGAAGAATCAATGGGTTAATCTATGAGAATGTTCGTGACGATAGAGAAAATGCGTATCAAGTTGTGGCCGCAGATGACCGTGACTATACTTACTTTTATCTAAGGCTGTCCATATTTAATCTTGTTACAGTTCCTAGAAAACAAAATAAGACATCACAATGAACGATGGTTACGAAATATACGATCTCGTAGAATACAGTCAAGCCGTCATGACATTAAAAATGTGTGGCTACAGCACACACATTATTGGAAGCGAAGATCAACCAAACCCAATAGGAGTTACAAAGTATAGATGGGACAAAATAGTTGAGAGCGGATGCTACGTCTTTAGGTCTCCGATCGGGAAACTCGATGGATATGAAATAATATCAACAAAAACAAGTGACTCGTTCTACATGGTAAGTGATTTATTTGATGTGTTGCTCACAAAAAGAGAAAACAGCGATGTGTAGCCATGGTGTAAAATATAACAATAAAACGTACGACTTTGTTGGGATCGAAACACTTATGGTGGCTATTAAGTTAATTGGATACAATCAACCACTCTTTGTTGGGCAGCATTGGGCTGCCGGCGTTCCGGTATCAAAATGGACATCAATTTCGCTGAGCGGAGCCATTGCGCGACCTGGCGGTGGTCCGTTGATAATAATTACGCCAAATGACGCTTCCTATGTACCGTTTATTATAAAAGATGAAATATTTGATATCGCTTTCATTGAAAGGACAAAATGACCGGACCTGGGGTAACATATCGCGACGTCATTTATGACCTTATTGACTACGATGCTGCATTTTCAATGTTTAAGGTATGTGGATTTGATTTTGCTTTTATTAAAAATGATGATGGATCAGATGAACTTACTGTTCCAAGAGAGATTTGGGACCTCATTAGATTCCATGGTGGATGCGCTCTTCCAGTTAATGATATATTTGAGGACAGGGATAAGTACGAAATAATCGGACCCTCCGGAGAGGGCTTTTTCCTCACAAGAGAGATAATGAAAATAATCCTAATAAAGAGAGAGATGGTAGAAGCATGATTGTTCACAAAATCATAAGAGCAATAGACGATGCGTACTATGGAGTAAAATATGGGGTGCCGAACCTTATTGCATGGTTCAAAATTGCATGGAAGGACAGGGATTGGGACTATGCGCCAGTTCTTATTATGCTGAGATTTAAGCTCCAAAAGATGGCGAGGCACTCTGACCGGACAGACATCTATATTGGCCAGAAAAGAGAAGCAAAAAGAATGTGGACATGTGTCTACCTGATCGATAGAATTCTGGCTGACGAATATTTTGAAAATAAAAGATACCTTGATCTTATACACGTTAACAGAGACAAGGCAAACGAGTTCCTTGGTAATCTTGTAAGGCAGGATATTGATATGCTCTTTAATATAATGAGTAAGCATATAAAAAAGTGGTGGGACTGATGGCTCAACTGGTTTGTGGCGACACGAGTTATGACATCCCAAGCTTCGAGGTTGCGGTTACAATATTAAAAATACTTGGACATGGAAGATATGTTAGGCTTCACGGCCCTCTTCGGGCCATACCATATATAACCGAACCCAATTGGAATGATTTATTCGAATACGGTGGAACGGTTCAAACAATCAACGCATCTATTGTTAGAATATGTTCTTTGAGGGTGCCTGCAGCATACATGCAAAGACGTGCGTTTAATGCAATATTTAATGTGAACCAAGAATCATATATTTTTGGACTATGAGGCAATTAAAGAAATGGCTTGCTTGATTTGTGGAGATTTGAGTTATGATGTTCCAAGCTTCGATGTTGCATCTACGATATTGAGAATGCTTGGATATGGGCGTCACGTTCGATTGAGCGGTACTATTCGAATTATATCATATGTAAGCGAAGCTGATTGGAACACCATATTCGAGCATGGCGGAAAAATTATGCGAATGGACGCATATACTGTTCAAATAAGGTCAAAGTGTGCGCTGGTTGTCCACATACACAGAAATTTGTTTAATGCAATATTTAACGAAGATTACAATGTAAATGTCTATAAAACACAGGATTGACGATGAAGGTAAAGATTGAAAAGTGCTCATGGGGTGATCTGTCGTGGTATAATAATCGTATTGGCGAAGTATTCAATGTCATTGCATGCGAAATAACTGGGTGGTTTGCTGTCGACCAGGATGAAAAAGATGTGAATTTGTACATCTACAAAGACGACTGCAGTGTCATTAATGATGAAGAGAGTTTGTAGTGGATCTGAATATTGGCGATACAATTATAATGCCTGACTTTGATACGGCATGGACTATGCTATGCGTTTCCGGTATCAGCGATAAAACCTGTGGGATATTGTTTGGCAACAGAATGATATGCACGGCTTTTCGCTATCAGTGGGACATTATGTCGACGACAGGCGGTGTAATCACGGATATCAAGAGCAATTCATATTGCATCAAATATTGCGATGATTTTTTAGAAGAAAGAATTGGAAAGAGCGTTATGGCCATACTTTTTGGCAGCACAACCGTCATCAAGGGTACTAGAGGTGGACAGCTATAACATAGAATACCTTGGAAAATCATACAAGCTAGTTGATCTTGATGAATTTCTTGTATCAGCGAGATTTTTAGGCATAAAAACTCCGGTGATTACCGTTTTCGGAACAGATATGAGTCTTAAGGCAGATAGTAACTCGTGGGAGAGGGCACAAAGGCTTGGTGGCAAAGCAATGAGGATAACAAATAGCAAAATCTTAATAGTACCGCGAGACTATGATGCTGTGTCTTTTATAATTAACATAAATGCTTTTGATATTGCATTAATGGAAAAAAATGGCGCACATTAAACCAGGGTTTACTTTTGGTGATAAAATATTTGATATGATCAGCTTTGAGCACGCATTCATTGCACTTAAAATGATTAATGCGCACATATATATTTCAAAGCAAGATTCTTCTCTGCAGATATTTGGACTTTCTGCCAAAGAATGGGATAGGCTCAAGCGCTTTGGCGGCCATATTATGGTTCCAAAGCATTGGAACAATTACCGCGCTATTATATCTAATGGAGTAACGCATGCGTATTTCAAAAAAGACGTTTTCGACATCATCTTTACCGAGAGAATTGAATGAGTAATCCAGGGATAAAATTTAATGGTGACGTGTACGATCTGATAGATTTTGATTTTGCCTTTGCAAAGATAGCAATAGCAGACGACAAATATATTGGAAACATCAATAGCTTTAAGTCAATTTTCAATACGACTAAACGTGAGTGGATTGGGATTCAAGTGAATGGTGGACGAATCGATCTATCAAAGATGAGCCCAGACAAATACCTTATTACTGAAAATGGCAGGTACATACCAGTATTTGTCCCAAAACATTTGCTTGACGTAATACTTGTGAGGAGAGAATCTTGACAAATACTGCTACATTAACACACCACAACGAACTTATGTTTGATGGAAAAAGATACAGGCTCATTGATTTTAACCTCGCTGTTGCGAAGCTAATGATAATTGACAAAGATGAGGTACATGAATTTGTGCATGAATCAGGGAGAGTTGAAAGGATGATTTTTGGTACCTCAGAGGAGGATTGGAACGATATTGCTGATTGCGCTATTGTTAAAAGAACAGGCATAAAGGGATTTCTTGAGGTAAAAAACCTAGTCTCAAACTTCTATGTTGAGGAATATATATTTGAGGCAATTGCTATTGAAATAAGTGATAGTGAAAATGACATCAAGTAAACATATTGAAACAAAAAATGAATCGTACTCGATCGTATCGCTTGATACTGCGATTATAACACTAAAACTTCTTGGAGTTGACGTCTTCTCGCCATCCGGGCTTTATATCGATGGGTATAGTCTAAGAGTATGGAGTTACATTGCCGAAAAAGAGTGGATAATAGAGAGGCGCGACTTCACAGACTTTATAATCTTTAATAAAGAGGATTCTTCGGACAAATATGTTATATCCGAAGCTGTATTTTTATCAATATTTCAAAAAGTAGATGATTGATTATTGAGAGCGCTTAATATGAATACAGATGACTTTAAAGAAAAAACATTCATAACAACGCTGGATTACGCTAGCGTCGTTATAACGCTAAAGATGACTGGATTGTGGCAAAGGTATGAACCATCACCCTCAGTTTTTAGTGGATATGCCGGCTCTGTTGGTTATACGTTTGTTGAAGAAGAAACGTGGAAAAGAATATTTAAAGAAACATGCACGGTAAAAGATGTGTTCAAATATGACGGACTTGACGAAGCAGATATTTTGATTTCTCATAACATGGAAGTTACGCGGGTTCCAGGGGATGCATTTTGCTTGCTCTTTACCGAGGTTAACAATGAAGAAGTATAAGATAATGGACTTTGATACAGCAATGACAGCAATATTGGTTTCAAATCATGAGTGCTCCGACTTTGTAAAAAGAGAAAACGGGGTCCCGGTGAAGCTATTTAATGTTAGCAGTAAAATGTGGAATGAAGCTGTGAATGGGGTGTGGAGAAAAACAAGGACAAGGAAATCAGACCGAAAGCACTCAAACGCAATGATCGTCACGAGACTAATTAACGATTATGGCCGCGAGCTTGTGATTCGTGGTGATGTAATAGACTTGATTTTAGTAGAAATAAAATAATTGTCCACACAACAGGATCCTTATATAATTAAGTGGAAAGTTTAACCTGAAGCTAAGGAAGTGAAATGTCTAGCCCATCAGATGATATAGTATACCCAATACTTAGTAGCAGTAATTTTGAAAAATATCGAAAAAAAGCAACAGAGTCAGGAACGCCATGCATGGCATATGATTTCAGCACCATTTCAATGCTTTTAAAAATAACCGGCATTGCAAAGGTCGTAAAATGGAAAGACGGCTCAATGACGGCTGCACACCTCACAGAAAGGACGTGGAATGGTTTTTCATCATCAAAATGCATGGCAGTTAATGACGACAATGTTGACAATATTGTCTATATCGTAATCGATAAGCACATCTTTCCAATTAGTAGGAGCGTTTTTGAGGTAGCATTCTATGTGTGCTAAAATAGTAAATGGCACGGCAACTGAAGACTTAACACTCTATGGGGCTGTGATGCGCATTGGAGATCCGTACAAAGCTCTTGAGTTTGATGTTGCCGTAGCAACGCTAAAAATACTTGGACTGCAATCGGCGCTGCTCTTAAAAAATAGTGAAACACTAATTGCACACCAAACTACGGACCAATGGAAATACATGTCTGAAGAAACGTGCTTTGCAGCAGACATTTATTTTGGCGCTCATTTTGTGTATGTAGCTTGTAAAAAAAATAAAATAATAACAATAAGTGCAGATGTATTTGAAGCTGTGTTTTATAGGGTCGACAGCAATGAATCGCGATAGAATAACTGTTGGTCAAAAATATGCCGCATATGATTTTGACACGGCTCGCACAATGCTAAAAATTGCCGGTCTTGGCGGATTTACCAAAAGTCGACTTGGTATAGAGGCTATAACATTCTTGAGAAGGCAGACATGGGATAGACTGTCTTCAGGATGCGTTGTTTGCTATGATAGCCAGGAATTGAATAGGTACGTACTTGTTAAAAGTGGCAGATTAAAAAGATATATACCAATTCCAGTTTTTAGAATGGTTTTTTACAAAGAAGAGGATTAGCATTGATACTCTTTGATGGAAAAAAAATATTACTAAGAAGTTTTGACTCTTCTGTAATTATACTCAAGATCATTGGGTCAAAGTGGGTTTTTAATCTTTACTCTGGCAATAGCTCTCAACCCGAAGCAACGATTTGCGGCATAAGAAAACACATGTGGGAGAAACTGCTTAACCTAAATGAAGATATCGCAGTCAATAAGAGTGGCAACGGCTGGATAGTTTTTTGTTATGATGAATACGTGTATACAATTCCTGGAGAAATAATCAACTCCATTACAGAGGAGGTTTAAAGTGCCTAAAATATACAAATCACCTGATTTTTTCTCATCCGTGATGATACTAAGAATATATAGCGAAAGACAATGTGGCTCGGAAAGCATATTTGGCATTTGTCGGAAATATTGGGATGAATTCTTTAGCGGCACAGGTGTTACTGCTAAGAACGAAGCGGTAGACTTCGTTTCACTCTCACCGCTTGTCGGTGATGACAAAGATCAGCTGAGTGTCTCGCTGCCTACGGTTCTTTTTAACACTCTATTCACAGAGACTGGAATGGAAGTTGATTGAAATAAAAAAATATTTCTATTTAAGAAAGTTTGACGATGTATTGGCGTCGGCAAAGTTTCTTGGGTTGAGTGACGACATAATACATGACAACGGAGCCGTAATATATTTGTTTGGATTAACACGGGGAGAGTGGGACAATATTCGAAGTAGCAATTTTCGCATCTCAAAAATTGATGATGGCTTTGTTTTTGCTAGAAACGAAAAAAAGAACATATCATTGTGCATGCTAATAGAAAAATTTGAAATATCATTCGAGCCGTATAGTAGAGGCTACAATTGACCGGCGAGTTTCTTGATACACCAGAAACAGTAGAGTGCATTGGAAATGACTTTGACTTTATTGTGATGGCCCTAAAGATCGCAAATCTTGAGGCGTCAAGAAAACATGCTAAAAAAAGGGTCTGGGGCTTTACAGAGAAACAGTGGAATGCATTTTATAACAAAAAGTGTTTAGCGCACTTTTTAGCTGATGGCGAATATGTGCACGTAGTATCAGGAGTGAAGGGACTTGGATCGATCTTTAGTCGACCTGTATTCGAAATAATGTTCATGGTAATGGATTATGGCGATGACATTCAAAACAATTAACTTTCCATCTGCTGTGGCATTGATAAGGATGAAAGGCATAGGCGGTGTATACGACAAGGGCGCCGAATCGATATGCGGAATTAATGATAGGGAGTGGAATGCAATGGCTTCCGATGAAATATTAGTAAAGAGACACGAAATCGATGGCATATTTTGTTTAAGCAACAATAAGCAGAATTATTTGTATTTTATTGAAAAAGAAATTTTTGAAGCATTGTTTTTCAAGATTGATAGCAAAAATGGATGATTTTTCAATAAAAACAAAAAATGGAATCGTAATTGTCAGCAATGTCGGCACACTATATGCAACCGTAGACTTTAAAACCGCCATTGCAATGCTACGCATATCCGGCACATATAAAAAATCAGAAGACACGATATCCGGGCTAAGTGAGTCGTATTGGAATCGCAGGATATCGGGTGATAAATTTTTTTCCGAATTCGATGACCGTCCTTATGGACCATTCATACGGTCTATTAAAGAGGATGGAGCAGCTATATATATCGGCGACGAAATATTTGACGTAATTTTTCGACCAATAGGGCGTATAGTTCAGCTGGATAGAGCGCCTGTTTCCTAAACAGGATGTCGCAGGTTCGAATCCTGCTACGCCTACACTCTGCAAAGCGCAGGGCCATTGTTAACACACCAGGACGCGGCGGTTGGTGAGCACAAGGGGTTAGCTGATCGCCGTTTTCTGAAAAAGGGCCCGTAACTCAATGGTTAGAGTACCCGGCTCATAACCGGAAGGTTGAAGGTTCGAGTCCCTCCGGGCCCACAAAATATAAAAGTCAAATATATGGCATGGTATTTGATTAAAGTATAGTAAAGTAGACAACAAAACAAAAAGAAACGTTATGGAAAAAGAGATAAAAAATAGCTCAATACCAAAACTTAATACGATATTTTTATGCAGGTTTGGGTCGCATTTGTACGGGACAAATACCCCAGACTCTGATGTTGACTGGAAGGGAGTGTATGTAGAATCAATCGAAAACATACTCTTGAAAAAAGACAGCAAATCATATCGGTCGTCAACTGGGGATAGTGGGTCAAGGAATACGTCTGCAGATGTAGATGTCGAAATAAAAGAACTGAGAACATTTTTGAATGATGCCATGTCTGGCCAGACGTACGCCATCGATATGTTATTTTGCAATGAACAAAATACTATATCATCAAACTGGGTATGGAATCTTGTTATTGAAAACAGAAAAAAACTGTTGTCAAAAAACATTATGCCGTTCATTGGTTATTGCAGAAAACAAGCTGCAAAGTATGGTCTCAAAGGAACCAGGTTAGCTGCCCTAGAAAACACCATTTCGACACTTTCTGCGTTTAATTCGAGCATAAAACTTGGTAAGGTTCTTCCGTTAGTGGCGTTGGAGGGTGAATTTGTAAAAATCGTAAAGTCTGACAATGAGACATTCTTTGAAGTCCTTGGGAAAAAGTTTCAGGTAACGAAAAGCGTTGGCGATGTCCTTGGTCCACTAAAGAATATGTGGGAAAAATATGGGGATCGCGCCAGAAAAGCAATGGAAAATGACGGCGTAGATTGGAAGGCTGTATCTCATGCGTACAGGGCAATGTATGAAGTTAACGAGCTGTTGCTTACAGGAAAAATTATATTTCCACTATCCCAATCAGGCTACCTAATAGATATTAAAACTGGGAAGATTCCATGGAGTCAGATCAATGAAGAATTGCCGGAGCTAATGAAGCAGGTAGAAATTGCATCGTCCCAATCGAAACTCCAGGAAAAACCTGACAGACAATTCTGGGATGAATTTGTTCTTGATGTTTATAACGTAAAATAAAGAGGTAAAAATGGCAATGATAGTGCTTACGCTTGAAGATATAATTGGCTTATCGATCCTATCCGTATTCTTGCTGCTGTTTATTATTTACCTTGCTCTCAAAGCACTTAGGGCAATTACTAATAAACTTTCACTTGTTCAAAAAAAACATTTCAAGCATAAACGTATGGTGGATATCTCAAACAACACAGAGGACAGCAAGGATGGACAATAAGCTACAGTAGAATGGCTTTTCAGATATAAAAGATGTTGCTTTGAATTTAAAGCATCTGATTATTGAAGTACAATTAAACGCGCCGACATTTGATAAAAAAGAACGATAACAAAAATGTCTTGGAGAAAAGATGACAATCGAAGAAATCAAGAAGTTAAAAGATGAAGCAGAGGCTTCCATTGCGAGTACATTAAACGAATTACAGTCAAAAACAGGCATGGAAATCGATTATGTTAATATAGATGACAATCTTTTCGAAATCGGAAAGGATGACCCAATTCTTGGTGTAAGTATAGCCATGAGGCTCAAATAATTTTATCTTGAAAACTATAAAAAACGAGTTTATTTAAAAATGACAAGTTATGCAAAAAACACCAGCGTACCAATACATAAAACACAGGCTGATATACAATCAACGTTAATGAGATATGGTGCGGATAAGTTTGGGTATTTTCAAGAGGGAAGTGCCTCACATATCATGTTTGAATACAACCGCCTTATGATAACAATGAGCGTTGCCCTTCCAGAAAAAGACGAGTTTTCAAAAACACCAAATGGACGCAACAGATCAAAAGATCAAATTGAAAGAGAGTTTTCGCAAGTAGTAAAACAAAGATGGAGAGCGTTATTGCTCGTTGTGAAGGCAAAATTAGAAGCCGTTGAGTCTGGCATATCAACTGTTGAGCAAGAATTTCTTGCATTTATAAGGATGCCTGACGGAAAAACGATAGGTGATCATGTCATAGGTGGGCTGCAAAAAGCAGCTTCAGAAGGAAAGTTGCCGACAATGATCTCACAATTTTCATCGAGCATAGAATGAACGATAAAAATAATAATAGAGACTGGGACCCAGGTCCTGGTGAAAGCCTCGACCTACACATCAAAAACACCACAGTTAAAGAAGTATTTACCATATCCCTCGAAAAACTACCCGTTGAATTAAGAGCAGACTTGCCCATAGACGAACAAGAAGTTGAATTAATTTTTATAAACGGTGCCTTGCATGAAGTAGAGCTAAAATTTGAGGCTCCGTATAGTCGAGAGCAGTGGAGAATTCTTAGTATAATAGAAAAGAAAATTAGCGAAATTGAAAACACTGTCTACGGTCAAAAGAATAAATTATAAATTAAAATAAAAAATGATTGCGTGGCGGCATACATAGAGACAGAAAGAGAGACATAGATATGCTAGCCAGAGTTATAAACAAAGACAAAGAAGATGATTACATTGACCTGACAGAAAAAACTTACAACGTCAGGTGGCTCTATTTAAAAGGGGAAAAAGAAGAGCCAGTCGGATTTAATTGCGGATGCGAAATATCGTATTCAAGAATGTTTGGCTCAGATCGCGACAATACAAGATTTGCTCGATTCGAAAACGCCATAAGTGTTTTTATTATGGAAAATGGCAGGACAGTCCACCACATAAATCCAAAAACATTCAAATAACAGTCTTTTGCCGCCACGCATTTCAATGAAATTGAATAATAAAAGGTCAGTTAATCACTGTACAAACATGGGGGCTGAGTTGGATTATTCTGAAATTTACAACGCAGTAATTAAAAAACCATTCGTACCAGGATTCGATAAAAATGGAGAAGCCGTCCTGGATAGAAGGCACCAAGCCTACTTGGAAGATATTCGTCACTGCGACTCATTTCTAGAGATTGGCGCAAGAGACGGAAAGTCATCTCTTTACCTTGCATCACTGGGTAATGATGTTACATGTATCGACATCAAATGGGACCCAAGAGAATTAATCTCGTTTTGCGAACAAAGCAAAATTGATATCTCGTATATCGAAGGCGACTTTTTGTCATACGAATTCGACAAAAAATTTGATTGCGTATTTGCTGCTGAGGTAATAGAGCATATAGACGATTGGTCGGCATTTTTAAAAAAAATGATTTCACTGTCATCCAAATACGTCGTAGTAACAACGCCGGTCGGGAGGAGCTTTTTTGACCCAGGGCATGTAAATTTTTTCAAAGAAGATGATTTTTATTACTTGTCAGAATACGGAGGTTTAAGAATCGAGAGACTATACACGAAGGAGTCAGACAAAAAATCTGGCCAGCAATGCTTTTACATAATTCTGTCAAGAAACTAACAAAAGGGGTAGTGCTATGAAAAAATATCTTACATTTATGCTTTTTTTGCTAATCTTGTCATGCGACAAAGAACCGCCAAGCCCTCCGGAAAACCTACTCGCTCACAGAGGATTTGTTAGCATAAGACTTACGTGGGATGATGTTGCCGACAACGAAAGCGAATACATTGTGTCGTATAAAAACATGCAACAACAACACCTTTTTGGCGAAGTTCGCCTTGGAAGTGGCGCAGAAGAGTGGACCCATGGCGGATTGGAGCCCGGGTCAACATACAAATACACTGTTTCTGCTATAAATAAAAATGGATCGGCGAGCGATAGCGTCATGCAAAAAACAAAGGGTGCATATATAGCAAAGTGGAACAAATCAATGGACTACGCACCAGTGTATGATTATAGCGTCAACAACGGATTTGCGGTAAGATACACACTAACGATACGGCAGGGCGACTCTGTTTTTGTAGCATATGACGGGCCAGATACCACGTGCTCGATAAGGACGCATGGTAATTTTTGCGCCACCGTCAACGCATACGATTCAAGCGAAAACAAGAGCGCTAACTCAGACAAATTATGTATTGAATAACATTTGGAGAGATGGAATGAAGAAGCTAATACACATTTTACTTTTTTTGTCAACAACTCTTTTCTCATCAGAAATAAATAACTCTCTTCTTGGCTCATCTACTGGAAGCGTCCATGGCGGAGTATTTACGTCAACAGGATGGACAACAACGAGCAGTTATGATGCAATTGAATGGGAAATTGAAACAGCTACATATGGAAAAGTATCGTTTGACGTCTCTGGCTTATATGCATCAAACTATGTCTTCCCGAACGTCGGAAAAAATGGAGACGAGGACATACATTACACTTTATTTAATATGTATGATCTTGACCCTGAAAATGAGTGGTACGGCAAATGGATAAACGGAACACGCCAATGGCACAATCCATATAAAATGATTGCCCATATATTCGGATATACTCCTGGAGATCAATATAAGTGGAAACATGGCCGATTTCGCCTAAATGTCGCGGCATTTCATGGTGGGTACGACGACGACCCAAATGCGTTTGAAATTGATTATGGGCCAATAGAATGGGTAAAAGATCACTTTTACCATATAGATATTGAGTGGGGCGCCGGAAAGTTTGTTTATAAAATAGATGGAAACATTAAGGTTGAATGCGACTATTCTAGCTTTGGCAAAGAATACGATCCACCGCATCATGCCTTAAGACTTGGGTCATCTCTTGGGTGCAAAGGATTTGGCCATCAAGTACCAATTGGAGTAACGTTTAAAAATTTTGCTTTTGACAGATACGAAGACAAAAACGCACCATCGGTTGTCAGGTACTATCCAAACAAAGAAGAATGTAAGCTCGATGAATTTATTTCGATTGTATACGATGAGCCAATAAAATCCTTTACTGCGTCAATCGATCCGCCAATTAGCGGGTCATTTGTTGTTATTGGAAATGCTATTGTGTTTGAACAAAAAGAGCTTATGGAGAAAAATACAAAATACACGGTGACAGCTCAAGCGTCCGATGCATTTGGAAACACATCAGAAGTAAGGAGTATAAACATCGCAACATCAGATGGATATGCAATGATCGTTCAGAAGTTCGGCATTTCCGAATTTGTGCTGAAAGATAGAACGGATCCGATTGTATTTTATGGACCATCAGACTCAATAAAGATAAGTTGCTTTGATGATGGAAATTGGTATAAAATCCGCATGGCGCCAACAGAGATCGGAACGTGGACGGCAGATATTAACGGCGAAAGAATGTCGTTTGAATGCATTGAGTCAAATCTGTATCATGTAAAAAGGTCAGAGTCAAATCCATATATATTTGAAAAAACAACTGGCAAGCCGTGGCTATGGATTGGTGAGACCTCATGGAGGGCTTTTACGTCAACAATACCATTTGAAAGCAGATACAAAGAGTACATGGATCTAAGAAGGTCTCAGGGGCATACATGTGTACAGTCTATCGTTGTTAGTTATATAAACGGGGATGCGTTCTGGTCAAATGAGGGCGGTCCTGCATTTGATTTATCAAGTGGTCGTAAAAATTACGACAAATTGAATCCGGATTACTATAAATGGATTGATAGACGAATTGAGTATGCAAACAGCATCGATATCGTTCCTGTTATATTCATTACCTGGGCGCAAGAGTTTGTCAAGTTTTCCAATGAACAATTCAAGAATTATATTGAATATTTAGCGGCGCGATGGAGTGCTTACAATATTATCTGGGTGATTTCCGGGGAATATAATGAGGTTTATTCCGAGAACAATCTGAGCCCTGAGGTATGGAAGCAGCACGGCAAAACGTTGTATAATGCTGATCCGTACAAACACCTCATCAGCCTACATCCGTCCGGTCGCAGCTCGAGTAAAGAATTTCACGACGATTCATGGTTTGGCTTTATTATGCAGCAATGGCCAATCAATTATGCGCAACATATTACCGAGGATCGACAGTATGACCTTCCTGTTGTTAATGCAGAGTACGCATACGCTGGATACCACGACAACGACGATTTTCGGCGTGGGGCGTGGGATATATTTACGGCCGGCGGATTTTATACAACTGGATACTATAAAACATTTGCGCCTGACAAGGGCGGGTACGATATCAAGGCAAACGCCGCCGAGCAAAAAGCCATTACCGTCGCAAATAATTTTATAAAATCAATCCCATGGTGGACCATGGAGCCAATCGGAGAGAGAAAGTTGTCAAATGGTTTTGAACTTTTGTATTTCAGTAAAAACGGAGACACTGTTGACCCGCAAGATGGAGTGCCAGTTCTAATTGACACAAAGACCGGAACTGTTTCATCTGGAAACGGGGAGCACGTGATATACGTAAAGCAAAAGGACGTCTTTCCGCCGGAGAAGATAGGTATTTTGCATATATCAGAATAAAAATCAATTTTGT
>Ga0272440_1002400_pt1 | contig 14631 bp, 7 predicted proteins | sample SSMMMBAug17_FD_192440 | JGI IMG/M metagenome (GOLD analysis project Ga0272440, IMG submission 192440) | Marine sediment archaeal communities from Little Sippewissett salt marsh, Falmouth, MA, United States - SSM-MMB-Aug17 | ecosystem: Environmental > Aquatic > Marine > Wetlands > Sediment ...
GGAATCACTTTGCACTGCATGTCAAACATTATGGCAGACATCCAGAATAGACAAACTGCGAATCGCAGGTGTATCTGTAACAACGCAGCGCGGCACTGTGGTCAATGTGGATCGCTCTGGAAAAGCCTTACGCCCGGCTATTCTATGGCTGGACCAAAGAAAAATTGACACACCGCCATTAACCCATCCGCTCTGGTCAATGATTTTTAAAGCCCTGGGTGCAACGCAAACAATTGACTTTTTTGTTAAAGAAGCTGAAGCCAACTGGATTTATGTAAACGAACCAGATATCTGGAAACAAACACATAAATTTCTATTGTTATCTGGCTATTTAATTCATAGGCTCATTGATCGCTTTGTTGATTCCATAGGTGCGCAGGTCGGATTCATTCCATTTGACTATAAAAGCTTGCAATGGGCGCCATCATGGAGTTGGCAATGGAAACACTTACCTGTTACCCCAGAAATGCTTCCTACTTTATTTCCGCCCGGCCATATACTTGGACAGATTACATCAAAAGCAGCCGCTGCAACTGGTATCCCCGAAGGCTTACCCCTTGTTGCGGCTGCGGCAGATAAGGCTTGTGAAATATTGGGCTCAGGTGGAATTGATCCAACAATTGGATGCCTGAGTTTTGGTACAACTGCAACAATCAATGTCACCCATAGTCAATATACCGAACATACACGCCTGATACCGCCATATCCATCAGCCATTCCAGATTGTTACTCCATTGAGGCACAAATTTCACGCGGATTCTGGATGGTAAGCTGGTTTATGGAAGAGTTTGGTCATTTTGAAAAAAATCAGTCTCAAAAAAGCGGCGTACCAGTAGAAATACTATTTGATCAAATGATTCAAAAGATTCCAGCAGGCTCTATGGGATTGATTTTGCAACCATTCTGGTCGCCAGGAGTCAAATTTCCGGGGCCTGAAGCCAAAGGCAGTATCATTGGTTTTGGTGATGTCCACACGCGAGCCCATCTGTATCGTTCAATCCTGGAGGGATTGGCCTATGCATTACGTGAAGGCAAAGAGCGCATTGTCAAACGTACACGTATGCCTCTTGAAAAACTGCGCGTTTCAGGCGGTGGTTCACAAAGCGATACTGCAATGCAAATCACTGCGGATATGTTCGGTATACCGGCAGAAAGACCGCATCTGTTTGAAACATCGGGGCTGGGGGCAGCCATTGATGCTGCTGTTGGATTGAATTTGTATCCAGATTTTGTATCAGCGATTAAGGAAATGGTTCGTCCTGGTAAACGCTTTGAACCCATAGATAAGAATCAACAAATTTATGATCAATTGTATGAATTTGTTTACAAACGTATGTACCAACATCTGAAACCAATGTATGATCAAATTCGACGAATTACTGGCTATCCGGAATAATACAGACATGACTATTCGCCAATTGTTTCAAAAACGTGAAGAATCTTTTATTTCACCCTATGGATGTAAAAGTAATCAAACAAGGGGGAGAACCAGAGATGAACTTCCCTGCCCCATTCGTACCCCATTTCAAAAAGACCGAGATCGCATCGTTTACAGCAATGCATTTCGGAGATTAAAACATAAAACCCAGGTATTTTTATCGCCTTTGGGAGATCATTACCGAACCCGCCTGACCCATACACTGGAAGTTTCTGAAATCGCCAGAACAATCGCCCGCGCCATGCGACTCAATGAAGATCTTACTGAAGCCATTGCTTTGGGGCATGATTTGGGACATACACCTTTTGGACATGGGGGAGAAACCGCTTTAAAGGAAATTTTTTCTGAGCATTTTTCTCATAACGAACAAAGCATTCGGGTGATCAATATTTTGGAAAATCGCGGCAATGGATTAAACCTGACTTACGAAGTCAAAGATGGCATCCTGAAGCATTCCAAAGGGGGATATGGCCAGATTATACCGACAGAAAAAAAAGACAGTGCTGTCACCATTGAAGGACAGGTCGTTCGCATTGCAGATATCATGGCCTATTTAAACCATGATCTTGATGATGCCATACGAAGTCAGGTGATTCATCGCAATCAAATTCCAGATAATTGTGTCAGGATGCTTGGTAACACGCATTCTGAACGTATTACCACCATGATAAAAGATCTGGTCTATTCAAGTGTTGAGAAAGATAACAGGCTTCAGCTCATACTCAGTCATGAATGCCTCGCCGCCATGCAAGCCCTCAGGGAGTTTCTGTATGAAAACGTCTATCGCTCAAATCGCGTACATAATGAATTTGTCAAAGCCAAAGGGATTGTTTCCAAATTATATTACCATTTATTGGAACATCCTGATATTTTTCATAAAGCTGCACAGGATCTGGAGATGGCATCTTATCCAGATAATTGTCAACCCAATGAACGTCAGGTAGCAGATATTATTGCAAGTATGACAGATCGGTATGCATTGAATCTGTATAAAAAATTATTTTTTCCTTCATCAGTTGTATGAATGATACCCATAATGTTTCATCAAGGACGACAGTAAAATTCGTGCATCCTTATTTTTGGAATTGATATCCAATGCCTTTTGAAACAGAGACTGTGCCATATTGTCTTTTTGTTGAAACAAACAGATATTTCCTTGAATTGTCAATAAATCTGATTTTTGCGTATCAGAAATGCCATCCATTCTAAGTCCATCAGCGCACAATAAAAAAGCCTGCCCCCATTCTTTTTTATCCATATAAGCGTGAGCCAATGATATCAATGGTGTAACCGCTTTGGGTGACGTTGCTCGTTTTTCATACAAGTTTAGCAGTTCATTTGATGGCATCAATTCCATTGGTTGCCCGGGATTGTCTATTTTATTAGAAAAAGGCCTTTTGGCTGCATTATTCGGATCAATCATTTGCATCCACGCGATTAAATCTGGATCGCACATAGACCATTTTTGAGAGCGTTCAATAAAGGTTTGTTTGAATTGCGCAGCATTTTGTTCATAGGCCTGTGCTTTTTTTTCAATTAAAGCCTGATATTGTTTTCTTTCTGTTTCAGTCATTTCTGGTGCAGGTGATTGACGAAGAAATTGGGCAAAATCTTTATATATCGTATATAGATGTGCGCAAGCTGCAAGAACCCATCGGGGTGATGGATATTTTATGAATTGATTGAATGCCTTCTGAAGTTTTACAAACTGTGCCTGTTTTTGTTTAAATAGTGCAGGATCAAGTTTATCTGACATCTGACATGAAAAATAGGTTGTGTAATCTTTCATGGTGCTGTAAAAAATCATTTCCAAAAGGGCGTCTCGAATATATGTATCATCTTGGGTTTTTAACAAGGAAGATAATTGTGGAAATATTTTTTGCGCATTTTCAGTTTGATCAAGCTGATAGTAAAGACTTGCAAGCTTTGCCTGTGCAACAATCTGGGCTTTTTGAGAAAGCAGTAATTGCGTATTTTCCAAAACTGGCAGGGCTTCTGTTAATTGTTTATCTTCAATCAAATTATCCAGCCATTGAAAGAGAATGCTATCAAGGTTTGTCTTTTTTTGCCCACCATAAATTTGTTTTTTATACAAACTGTTCGCAGCAGCATGATTCCCAATAATCTGATAAATATTGGCCGCCTGTTCAATAAATATAGGTGTATCCGCATGATTTGGAAAAGTTTTGCAGAACATATCAAGATATTGAACGAGTAATTTGTAATCACCAATAGTCATGGCTGTTTGTATCAACAGATTTAAATGATTTTCATAATGTTTGGATTGTGAAAATTGTTGAATGAGTGTTTTCCCTGCTGAAAAAAATGTTTGCAAATCCTTCTTTTCAAGTGAAGTGCCCAACAGTGCGATAAGAGCCTTTTCGCCCAGGGCTGTGTTAGAATGCTTTTGGGCCATCGTGAACATCTGAGATCGTCCTTTTTCCCAGTCATCAATTGCAGAAAGGGAGACAGAGTATACAATTTTTTGTTCTGCTGATGCAACTATCTCGGACACTTCATTTTTTAATTGCGGATTGCTTATTTGCTGATTTGCAATGATTTCATTGCCAAAATTGACCAAAGCCTTAAAATCTTCTTTCATGTAATATGCATCCAGAATTAAATGTATGGCAGCTCGTGAAGCTCGACCATTGGGATAGGTCGAGACAAATGTTTTGAATTCATTTATAGCGGTATCGTAATGGCCTTCATCAAATGTAATCCAGGCCATGTTGAATCGAACATCCTGAACATGTTCGGTGTTGGGATATTCGTTGACATAAATTTTTCCAGTTGCAAGCAGGCCCTGACGACAATAATTCTTTTCATATGCATTGAAAGTATCCTTGTTTTTCAAGGCATGATAATAAGATGTGATTGCTGCGTACAAAACATCCTGTTTGTTAATTTTTTCGGGCGGCGCTTCATGATAAAGGGTTTCATAGTATTTCCCAGCCTTCAAATATTGCTCAGATGCAAACAGCGATTCTGCACAATTATTTTTCATGTCCCAAAAAACAGGGCTCAGATAAAAAAAGTCCAGATAGGCCATGTAGGCATCTGATGCTTCCTTAAAAGCCTCTAAATTGTTGTTTTTACGTGCTGTAGCATGGCGTTGTGTAATCATTTCGCGAGCGAATACTTCATATTCCTTTTCTTTTTCAAATTTGTCATCAGCGGATATATGACTGGTATAACGTTGTTTCTCTAAAGCTTTAACAATCATTAAAACATCAAATGCAACCTGTTCATAAATGTGGGTTTCACGCACGCATTCGAATATTTTTTGTGCATATTCAAGCAGCCTGTCTGCATCATCACATAAATCGGATAACTTTCTGTAGATTGCCGCACTATGTGTCCATTTCTTTTTGATAAAGTAACGTTTGGCCAGTTTTTCCAATGATGCCATATATGATGCCAGTGACCAGGCATAGGATTCAAAATAAGCGATGGCAGTTTGCGGCGAATGTTCTTTATAGCAATCAACATAGCAATATGCCATATCTACCAATGATTCCATGCGGATATCCACATGTCTGTATGTGTCGATATCAGTGGTTTGTTGATTTTCAGATGACTTCAATGCCGCCTCAAAGCGATTCATTGCAGATAAAAAATCTTTCCGATTGATATAACACCAACCCAGCTTATACTGTGCAATGGCATAAGCCGGGCTTTGGGAGTATTGAATTATTTTTGTATAATGGGTTTGCGCCATATCCAGATTTTGAGACTTGAAATAATGGTCTCCTAAGAGCAAATATGTTTCAGGAACATAGGAACTGTCTGGATATGCTTTAATAATTTTGCGATAATGAAAAACCATTTCCTTTATTTTTCCCATTTCCCGAAATTCATGGGCCATAAAAAAATGAACTTTATCAGTTTGTTCAAAATTGGGGAAATGGTCCAGAATCCGCTGATAAATTTCAATGGCCTGATTTTTCAATGCATCCGCAGGTAAGGCCTCTAATTTTGAAAGGGGTTCTTTTTTTATGGATTTTCGAATAAAATAGGTCACTCTGGATTTTTCAACATATAAGTCTGCCAGTCGAAGATATAATTCTGGCAAATAGGGTTTGTTTCGGGATTTATCAATCAATGCTTTGGTATTTTTAATAGCAAGATCAATTTTGGTTTCATCCTGGCGAAGCTTTTTTAAAAAGGCCTTTTCTTTTTGTGCTTCACCTGAAAAATCAGATGTATAGCTATCTGCATTCTGTTCTGCATACACGGCTGATGCCAATAGAATGAGCAAGGCAAAACATAATTGGGTAATATGTTCAGGTTTCATTTGAAAAATACGTCCCATTGTTCAGGTGTTTGACATTTATCTGTGAGGGATACCCGAAGGTGATCCAGTTCATCATTCCAATACTCACCAATAAATGGATATATAACTGGTTGCTCAAAAGTTTTTTCTGCGAAAGGCTGGTTTTTAATCTCAGATCTGGATTGTTTCACACGTTCATACATGGATAACCCAATTTCATAATGCATCAATCGCATGTTTTCTTCAAAAGTCAAGAGCTTATCAGATATTTCAACATAGGCATGATCAGAGAGCTTTTTTAATTCATGGGCATATTTTTGAATAAACAATTCATAAACTGTTGTCAGATTCTCAGCCACTTTTTTGTTTTGAATACCCTCTGAAAGCTTTTGTTCATAAGTTAGGCGATGAATAATTGAAATGGTATCTTTTATTGCATTTTTGCGTAACAGGAGCGGCAAAATATTCGCCTGACTGGTTAAAGGTTGTCTGTTTCTGATGCCATTAATTATTTCCTGATATGTACCATTCCAGTCATCAACAATGGCCAATGCTTTTTGATAATTACAAATTTGTTTATAAATGAGAGATTTCAATAAGAAATATTCAGGCATCACCATGCTATTGAAATCTGGTGCGTTGCGTGCAATGAGTAATCCCATAGCCTGATTGGGTTGGTTTAAATGAAATTGTGTCCACGCTCGTTCCAATAAAAAGCGAGACTGGTCTTTTTGAAATTTTGCAATGGTTTTGTAGAGATCATCTGCCTGCGCATAATTCTGTTTTTCAAAATACAGACGCGCCAGCGTAATATGACATCTGGTACGCATGGATTGATCAATATGCTTTGATTCCAAAACGCCAGACAAAATATGGATTGCCTCATCTATTTGTTTTTGTTGAATCCGCAATCGTGCCAGTTCAAAACGATATTTGAAATAATATGGGGAGTCTTCAGGAATCATTGAAAATTGAACGTTTCCCCAATCAATGTATCCTTTCTCCCAATTACACATTCCCTGATGAAAATCAATAAAATGAGACAATGGCGACTCAACAAATCCCAGATTTTTCGTACAAAGCGCAGTATTTCTAATCAGGGATTCATGGATTTGACCCTGACTGATTGCTTGTTCAAACAAGCCAATGGCATGTGTTACAATTTTGGCATTGGGACTTTGATCAATCAGGCGGGCAAAGATATCAAATGCGGCATAATTTAACCTGTTTTTTTTCAGACAAATTCCATAAAAGAAAAGGGCCCATTCGTAATTGTCCGCATCAGGGGTCTGTTGTTCAAGATAGGCATGAAAGAAAGGAATGGCATCCTTGAATTGATTTTGTGAGAACAATTGATAGCCTTTGTTGAAAAGGTCTTTTGATGGCGCTGTTGTTGTGTTTGTCGTTACAATGTTGACTGTCGAAAAACTGCATGATTGAAACATGAGTAACGCGAGCATTGTTACAATTAACTTGTTCATTAGATCTCCTGTCAAATTCGGTAAGGAATGCTCTGAAATTAACATGAAAAGATCATGCTCAATTTATCTTGATAGATCGTTCTAAGAATAAGGTTGCATAGAGACGTAGCATGCTACGTCTCTACAGTACAAAAATCCCATTACAAACATTTTTTGAAAAATGGGAACTAAATATCATTCACCAAACCATTTTTTGTGAATATCATTATAAATGGAATCTTTTCCGCCTTCCAGTAACTTTAACAAAGCGATATTTAACTTTTCAGTTAATTTGCTTTCTTGCGGCAAAGTAATTCCATAAGTTGAAGATGCAAAACCTTTGTCAACAATTAGAAATCGCTGATCAGTAAAATCCTTGATAAGGTACTGCAAAAGGGGACGATCATGAACAACTGCATCAACCTTACGACTATCAAGAGCCACCAGCCCCTCATATAAGGTTCTGATCGTTTTTTGATATACGCCCATATTCGCAGTGGCTTTCGCTGTAAAGGTATTTTCGATCACAGCAATGGTATGACCAGGCAAGTCTTTAGGACCAGTAATGGTTGGTTTGAGCTGTTGCACAGTAAGTGCTGATGTCAATGATGCTATGGCAACACCAAACAACATGATACCGCTGAATATGACAAACACGCCTAAAAACCGACCAATAGGTCGTTTTAAATGAATGTCTCCATAACCAACTGTGGAAATGGTTACCACAGTCCACCATAAAGCCTGAACAATACCTTCAGAATAAGGCCTGGCAAAATGGCTTTCATGTCCACCTCGTTCGATCAGCCAGATAAAATGTGAAATAAATAGAACATAAATGAAAATTCCAAATAACGTGATCAGCAATTCTTTTGACATAAATATATCAACAAATGCCCAGCGTTGTGTATCACTTCTGGGAACAAGAATTGCAAGATCTGCTTGATAAAATGGCTGTGTAAAATCCAGAATTTTTTCTCGTTCAGCAGTGATTGTCGTTGCCGCAATTCCAAAATCCACCTTTCCCTGTACAACACTTTGCAAATGTGATTTCATATCAGGATCAATATGGTACCTGATTTTTGCAGTTGGTTCCATAAGCAACATAAGCTGATCCAGCAGGTCAATTGAAAATCCTGTGACCTCATTGTTTGCAGAAATGTTGATAAATGGCGGTGTTGGCTTTACCCCTACAACGTATTCTTTTGAACAAACCTGAGTGGCAATCGAAACAAAAAATAAACAAAATAAAACTCGTTTTATCATGGTGACTCCTTACAAAATAATTGTTTTAATTGTTAATATTTATTGGTATCCTTCATATTGGTTTTAAATAATTTTTTAAAAATTATTGAAAAAATATTTGTAAATGTAAATAATTAAATAATTAAGTGATTATGAAATCATCTATGAATCAATTGACTTATGAATCAATACAAATAAAAAGTCAATGTTTAATTTTGTATAAATATAAAAAAAAATTATATTTTTTTATTCTTGATCAAATAAAGCGGCTATGATGAACAACAAAAGAATTAAAATTAAAAAAAGTTTATAATCTTACCGCATAAATATGGATTTTGATTAATGCGTCCTTGACACAATCTTACGAGTTTGTTTATTAATGTAATAAAAAAAATTAAATATTATAATTCTGTGGAGTGCCACAACATAAGTCTTTTAAAAGACTTTTTTTGAAAGCCCCCGGTTGAAATGAAGAACCATTATTGCCAGGGTGAAAAGATTTATTAAGAATAGCGCTCCATTGATGGAGGTTTATATGAGGCGATCAATTTTTTTTATCGTTTTATTCTGTATTGTATTCACTGGGATGCAAACACAGGCACAAAATTCAAATAAAATAGAAAAAACAAAAACCTGGTGCATCTCCTTGGTCGGTAAATCGTTTACAGACATTTCTGAAATCAAATCGCTGTTACATGATCGGGCTAGAAATGCTGTAATTGATGACTTATTTGCTCAGATTGTTTTAGAAAATAATCAACAAGCAGTAAGCATGCAGCGCGTGGCGCTTCGCCAATATTTCGCGGACAATATTATTATTTCTAAAGATCTGGAATATAAGAATGGAAGCCAGTTTGGCGAAGTTTGTGTAACGTTACAAGGGTATGTATCTAATGAAATGCTTCTTCAGTTTCAGCCTTTTAATATCAAAAAAAGCTATTGCTTTTTTGATGATAACATCACCCTCAAAACGCTGAAATTGAAAACCAAACAGCAGGCAATTCTGCAAGCGCTCTATGATTATGATGAACATTTACGAGGTAAAAAAACTGAAGATTTGTTAGGACTTGCCCATAATATTTCGTATGATCATACTGGTTTTTCAGCAACTGCTGAAAAATATTGTGTTGATGTTGCATTTGATGTTGTTCCAGCTGAAATTATTCTTTTTAAAAAACAGGAGATGAATCGAAAACTGACCATGCAAAATATTGAAACTGTTATTCCTACTGATCTGTATCCTTATCTGGCAGCAACCATATCAACGAAAGATGAAATTCGTCAGGGTTCAGTTCAACGACTGATTGACAAAATCAATGCCAATAACCAGGATGAAATTCTTCAATTTTATCTCAAACGTATGAACACCATGATTTCTGAAAATCATCAGAATGGTATTTACAATGCATGTGTTATTATGGCAAACCTGGAAAACAGCGTTCTTTTGAAAAGTAAAAATACAATTAAAACGCTGTATGATCTTTTAAAACAAAATGAAAAGCAGTGGACCAATACATTGGCACAACTTGATGGTATTATGAGTCGTCTGAATTAACGTTATTCTGCTTGTGAATCTAAAAAGGAGCAACATGAAACAAAAGGTGTTGTGTGGTTTATTTTTCTGTTTATTCATTTGCAATATGGCAGCATATGCAAGTCAAGATAGATATCTGAAACATGTGGCAACATGGGATGGTTATCCATATAGTTCAGCTTTTGATATTGATGAAGAACATAACATATTGTTTATTGGTGTGGGTAATGAAATTCGTATACATGATGCAAACGATCTCAGTGACAATGCCAAACCAATTTACACCATTCATTTTGAAGCAAATGTTTATGATCTTTTATACGCTGATGGTTTTTTGTATATCTGTAACGATGATTTTGGCATTTGTGTATATGATATCATTGATATTAACCAACCATCTGTTGTTTACAGAGATCAGACCTGTCTGTTCGCGAAAACGTTACATACCAATAAATTATATATGGTTGTGTGTACCGCTTTAATTGATACGAACCTGTCTATTTATCAAATTGAATCTCCCAGCGCAATACAGCTAATTTCTCGGATTCAATTACCCGATTTAATTGAAATAGAAAGCGTATTTATTTATGAGCAATATGTATACGTAGTCGATCTTACTGAAGGAATACTTATTTATAATCTGGATGATTTACTTAATAATTCTGTCCAGCCAATAGGGCAGTTTGATAATCATTCGGACTTGAAACATCTATTGCTTCAGGATCAGATTGGATATATTTCTGATCGAGATGCTGGATTTTCAATAATTGATTTTTCCAATCCTGAAATGTATCAGGAGTATGCCAGTATTGATGATATAAAATCTGCTATCGGATCTGCTATTGTTGAACAATATGCCTATGTTGCTACAAATACGTCAAAGCGCATCTGGGTATTGAACATTGAAAATCCAAACAAAATTAGAGAGATTGAGGAATTCTCCTTGAATTACGAGGCATACCGGATTCATGAAGGAAATGATCATATTTTTGTTTCAGACTTTTCTCAAATGCATATATACCAGTTAACTCAGGGATTTCCAGAACCACAATTTCATGCAAATCCCAGATTTGGTTACTCGCCTCTCAACGTAATTTTTTTCAATACTTCTTCAGGAGATATACTTACATTTAACTGGGACTTTGGTGATGGTTACACAAGCACTGCAAATCAGCCGAATCATACCTATACACAGGCAGGTCAATATACTGTTACCCTGGCTGTCAGTAGTGGAACAAAATGGTATACTGAAACCAAAACCAATTATATATCTGTCTATGAAACACTTCCAGTCGCCAGTTTTGAAATGGATATTCAATCCCGTGTCTGCCCGCTTTATGTTAAGTTTATTCAGAAATCATCTGGTAGTTATACAGCAGTTCATTGGGATTTTGGTGATGGCTACACGAGTACAGAAAATGAACCTTTGCATGTATTTGAAACGACAGGCATTTTTTATGTAACGCTTACGATTTTTGCAATGAACAATACTTTTCAATATAGCCAGCCTGTATATGCACGTAACAATGTTATTCCTGTAGCGGAGTGGACTTCTAAAACAATAAATACATTCTGTGCAGATACACAAAAAAAATATGGCTATGCTGGAACCGCTGAAGGTATTGATGTTCTTGATATTTCCAATCCATTAGAAATATCAACCATCCAGAGTATCCAATTGATTGAACCGCCTGAAAGTTTCTTTTACACCCATAATTACCTGCTTGCTGCATGTAATGAGGGCTTTTCTGTATTTGATACATCCAATCCCAAAAATCTTTCTTTTGTTTCGCAAATGCCAACTGATAGCATGGCAAGACATGTCTGGATGAAAGATTCATATGCATATATATCAACAAAATCAGGGGTTTCGATTTTTGATCTTCACGTGATAAGCCAACCTATCCAGATAACAACAATTGAAACCCCTGGAGAAGTTTATGCTATGAAACAAAGAGATCAATACGCTTTTATTGCTGACGTTGAGAATGGCTTATTCTGTTATCAGCAAGAAAATGGTTTGGATTTTTCCAGGCCAAACTATTTGAGCATTGATAATCTGGTACAGTTCGATTTTGATATGGATTATCTTTTTCTGGCGATTAGAGATTCTGGAATGATTGTTATAAAATACAATGACCCGGGTGGCTTACTTAGCGAGTTGGGATCTACGAAATATTTAAATGCGTTTGATATTTGTGTTCGAAATGATTATGCATTCATTGCCTGTGAGCATGAAGGTTTTTCAGTGTATGATGTTAAAGACAAGGACGATCTCAAACCGATGAAACAATTTCAGACAAATGGCAATGCCAGTGATGTTGTTGATGTCTATCCTTATATTTTTCTTGTTGATGGCGATGGCGGGCTTCGTATTTTTGTTCAACCAGAACAGAATCAACTTGAAATGCGAACACCTAGAACGATCATTTCTGAACATAATTATGCAGGTCAGGTATGCCTGCCCTATGTTCTACAGGAATTCTTGACAATAGACATACAGGCAAATCAATACGTAAAATTGATAGATGCATCTATCAGTCTTACACCTGGACATTCATGCCAAAATTTTTCTTTTGTCGTGGATAAGATTCCAGATGATCAGTATATTACTGATCCACAAGTTCTTTTTAAAGCATCGGCAAAGGGTTGGTTTGATACAAACAGTTATAGCATTATGACAAAAAATGAAATGATCAAAACATATACAGCCCCTAATTTGCCGCTGAATATACCAGATGAAGAGTCCAGGATATCTGTAATCGATATTACTGATGAAGGAACGATTCAATGCTTGTCAGTGCAACTCAGAATTCAGACAGTAAAACTTGCGGATTTAATGGTGACTTTGATTTCACCGCAAAATGACGTTATTACATTATTTGATAGTGTCAATCCTGGTGAAAATACCGAAACAATTGAAATCAATCTGGATGATCGCGCAAGTAAAAATATTTCTGAAGCCAAATGTCCTTTAACCGGTTTTTACCAGCCGAAAGACAGTTTTTCCAGTGTCAAGGGTGAGAACATTAAAGGAGAATGGACGCTTTATATTGAAGACAAGGCCAGATACAATTCGTCACAACTGCTTGGCTGGTCCATGTTTTTTGAATTATCATCTGTGAATTCGCAGCCAATGCCTGTAGATCAAAAAAATTCTAATTTGCTGACATCAAATACGAAAACCAGAACACAAAGAATAGAACCGATTACAACAAAACCAGTCATTCAATTGATTGATGTCCCCCCCATAGGCAATCGGATCCGACCAATGACAGGCATTATTCACAATGTTGTCAATTTTTCTGGCTTTTTATCCATTTATATTCTGACAGATTCATGGCATCTGAAACCACGATGGCCTACACCCATTACAAATTATGATCAAGATGGAAGATGGAAATGTGACATTACAACAAAATGGGGCGATGAAAATGCAACAAAAATAGCAGTATTTTTATTTTCAAGGGATCGCCAACCTTTGCTTATGGCTGATTTTCCTGTGTTGCCGCAAGCCTTTTTTCAAAAGGCGATAGACCACAAAATTTATGACAGGCAAAAGTAAGGAGTGAGGTTTGTTTGATCAACTTTTGCACCATAGGATCTGTTGAATCAATATATTTTAGAATGACATTTTTGACATTTTCTTTTTCTGCTGATAAGCCGGCTTCATACTTGGGCCGGTTTCAAAAATTTTGCCGATTCTGATCTTGTTCAGCGTCTGAACCCAAAGCGCTTGGGTCGTTGTCAAAAATAAAATCGATTGAATTTTTTGCTCAGCACATGAATTCAAAGCAGTTGGGTCGTTGTCTAAAATTTAACCAATTGTTTGTTGCTCAGCGAATCAACCATCATAGTCGCGATGATACAAATTCACATACGCACAAATGAAAACTATCTGCACTATAAGTTTTACTTGGATCAAATCCAGCAAAGGATTGTAAAGCTGCTGCATTCTCGAAGCGCTTCACAATATCAATCCCCGTTTCAGATATTAGAACTTCTCCATAACGAGTCCCTACACCCGGTATTGTTTTAAGAAAATAAGCGGCTACGTCCGCTTGATCGCTTGGTTATTAAAAATGTCAATTTAATTTATGCTGAAATTACTGGTGTAAGAATTTTTGAGCTTGAATGAATATGCAAACTAAAACCGGCTGCGTGCCAGCTCTGTCTCTGTCACCTCAAACTTAGATGTTACAACTAAGAAATCGGAAATAATGCTATGAGGTTTTTCTATAAAGCTCTTTTTGATGCCAAAAAGAGCTTTATATTATAAGGCCAAAAAACACCAGTTTTTGAATCGGATTTATTGGAATTTTAAGAGATTAGCTTGGTCCGACTCAGTTTCCAGTTAAAATTTATTGAATAATTATTTGGCATAAATTGTGCTAACCGCATAAACTGATATTTTAAAACAACACCGACTAAAGGAAATATACATATGATTTTTTGATTTTTTCATAGCTTAATTTAGCATGTTGATTGAGTTACCACTTTAAATCTAATTCCAATAGAATTAATTAATTCCCTCACAGTGTTAAAAGAAAGTGTTGCTTCACCTTTAAAGGTTTTATCAAATTGTTGTTGCTCAAAAAAAGAACAATTTGTAGGTTTTGAAATTTTTTTGGCTTTGGCAACATCTTGTATTGCAAAAATAAATGCATTTGGGTCTGGATTC
>Ga0272440_1002401_pt1 | contig 14629 bp, 16 predicted proteins | sample SSMMMBAug17_FD_192440 | JGI IMG/M metagenome (GOLD analysis project Ga0272440, IMG submission 192440) | Marine sediment archaeal communities from Little Sippewissett salt marsh, Falmouth, MA, United States - SSM-MMB-Aug17 | ecosystem: Environmental > Aquatic > Marine > Wetlands > Sediment ...
CTTGGGCCTTGGGCCTTGGGCCTTGGGCCTTGGGCCTTGGGCCTTGGGCCTTGGGCCTTGGGCCTTGGGCCTTGGGCCTTGGGCCTTGGGCCTTGGGCCTTGGGCCTTGGGCCTTGGGCCTTGGGCCTTGGGCCTTGGGCCTTGGGCCTTGTGCCTTTGCCGGGAGAACAGAATGATCACACTAATCTGGAAGAAATATAACCATCGCTACGGTATTGATATAACTACAGAAGACAATATACCTGATACCTATCTAACAGAACTTGTTCGGAGGCTTTGCGGTGGAGATTTAGATTGCATTGGTACTCAGCCTAGGTCACGGGATTGGGTATATTTCCAGGAAGATGCCAAGATACTTGAACAGCCTCAAAACATTCCTTGTACTGGACTAGTAGGCAAGGCATTACACGGGGACTGTGTCATTGTAACACCCGATACACACAGGAGGATACAGAATGGCCAGAATCATTAGTTACGCGCACTGGTTGGTGAAGAGATTGTTAATGTACGATTTGAATATATAGGTGGGAAAAAACACCTTAAGCTGATTACAAAATCCGATAAGAAGGCGGAGCTGAAGCATTACAAGGAGCACACCTACCATTGCACTACTTGCGGGAAAGATTGGAAAGAATCCGGGCTACTTGTCTCCCCGAATTGTAGATTTTGTGCTTCTGATGGTGTGTCCTTGAATAGTTAGCAACAAATTTGTCAAAAGTCATAAAAATTGGTTATGCCTTTGAAATGAATAAAAAGAGGAAAAATGCCAGAAACAAGATGCTTTATGCCTTGACGCACATATAAAGGACGTAACCCATTGAAAACTAAGACGATAGCACATTTTTTGGAGTTGTCGCAAGTGTCTGGAATCCTGTGGCTTGCGCCATTCTTGGATGAATTTAAGTCCCCCTTATTACTATATACTAACTAACTAACTAACTAACTAACTAACTAATTTTAAAAAGAATAGAGGGCAGTTGTGTAAGTAACTGGCATTGCGTCACTTACGTCAGCAGCAGTAAATTTGCGTAAGTTACCTAAACAGGTAGGTTAGGCACCATTTATACCCGCTAGGTACGAGAGGCGGGATTCTTGGTGCAACCTACCTGTTTAGGTATTTTAAGGACTTTTGACAAATTTGTTGCTAAATGTATTTGGTGCCATTGACCGAAAATAAAAATGGACGCAATAAGCTTATCTAGGTAAGGCTCATTTACTGATTTTATAAGATCTTGGAATCGCTGGTTTAATCTAGCCTAAGGCACCTAGCCTAAACGGCATTGCCTAAGGCATCTAGCCTAAGGCACCTAGCCTAAACGGCATTGCCTAAGGCACCTAGATTAAATGGTATTGCTTAAGGCATTGCCTAAGGCACCAAGCTTAAACGGCATTGCCATTGATAAAAGAATCAATAGGCTTGATTCCTTAGGCTTGATTCCTTAGGCTTGATTTGATTGTCAAATAAATGAAGACAGACCTTCCGGCTTTTCCAGAGTTGGACTTTTACGCCCTCCCCATTGAGGTGATAATTAAATCAAGCTACTGAGCATTCACCTCCCTTCTAAGCTGCTCAGTAGTTTGCTTGGCCATGTCGAGGTATTTGCGAGCCTCGACGTATTGACGCTTCTTCCATGCCTCCTTACTGCATCGCAACTGCGCTTGTACCACAGTTGCGAGCTTGTAGGAGGCGTCGATCTTGTGGATCATTTCACCTCTCCTCAGGAGACAGCCAGCAACCCGCGACCTCGCCGATTATTGCGAACATTAGCGGGGCGCAGATACCTCCCTTTTCGTAGAGGTCCAAGAGTTCCCTGCAGCATTTGATTCTGTAACCGTTCGCCTCCTTCACTTTGTCTGGGTGGTGGATGCTTAATCCTTCCCATTCGTGAAAATTAGATGCGACGATTGTATCTATCGCATCTAGGTTGGCGCACGGCTTGCCGCATTCGTCGCAAGCCTTGACTCTACCCATTGTCATCACCTCCTTAGATGTACTGGTGGGAAACCATTGCGAATCCTGTCACTAGGACCACCCACGTTTCCCCGAGTTCGGCCTTGATTTTTCTACCCAACTCTATGGGCTTGTCATTGTTCCATGTCCCAATTTTAAGGTACATGGACTTATTCGTGAGACAGACGTAACCTTTAAGATTTAGCTTCTCGTTCAAGGTATCGCGGAGTGTCTCATACTCCGCGAGTTGTAGCTTTGGCCCCTGCACCTTGATGCAGACTATCTGATGTTCGTCTGCCGCCATTGTCATCACCTCCCTTCCTTGTAGCCTTGTGCCTGAGCTTCCTTGAGAAGCTCATTCCAGTAGGAGTCACTAAGGTGGTCCATTACGTACTCCACCAGCTCGTCCCTTGTCCATTGGTCAAAGATAATCGCTTTGACCAGACCAGCCTCCTGGTCTATCGCCTCAGGTTCGGGCATTTCTCACCTCACAGCAAGTAGTCGATCAGCAAATCTATGCCCTTGACAGCGGCATAGGACATTGCTGCGGTTAAGATGATGCTGAACCACGGCACGCGATGTTCCACTGTGTGGATGTGGTGACGTAGCATTACATCACCCACAGCCCAAGGAACAAGGCCGCCAGAAGTAGCACGAAGAACGCGAGCGTTGCAAGGTCTTCACGCATTTCTCACCTCCTGAAACTTGGAGAGCCGGAGAGGACTCGAACCTCCATCTCCCTTTCACACACATCCTAGCTACTAAGCCTATGGCTCTGGAACCATTTGCCTTTCGCATTGCAACATATGCCAAAGGATTCCAGAATCTTTCGGCATTGTTGCGCGGATGGGCGGGCGTGAGTTACCAATTTCTCACCACCGGCTCAAAACTTTTAGTGCGGCGTCCCTGTCTACCCATTTCCGCTATTCGGGAAATGTTCAAGGTAGACATTCGGCTTACAACCCTGCACGGCATAAAGCCTAGGTAAAGGGACACGTGCGCATTTGTGCAGTCCACGCATTCATCTGTCCCACCGCCGCGGCTATTGACATGGTTCCCCCTTTGGGGGGAATAGTAGGCTTAGTTAGCCTACAATCTCGGCGACCGCGGCATTGATTTCATCCGCGTGCGCCACGTACTTGGCAATGCCATTGATGTCGTTCTTGAGCACCGCCTGCAAGAAGTCTTCCCCAACCTTCACGGGAGTCTGCTCCGCCAGGGCCTTTATGTCTTTCTTGGCCATGATCTTCGGAGCGTTCTTGGCATTGGGTGCCGCGATGAACGCCTGAACCTCTTCGGTGCTGGCGCCATTGTCAAGGAGATTTCTGACCTTCTCCTTGTCAAACGGCTTCGATGTGAGGCCGTCATTGGGATCGGCGATGCGGTCGATGATGTGCAGCTCGGGGTAAGCCTTGTCGAGCTGGCACAGGGTGTGGTACTTCTGTGCCGCTCCACGCTTGTTGTCGAAGATCTCTTTCTGGAAACGAGACTCCGACGCCCCGAACCTGAACATTTCGCGAAGAGCCACCACGAGAGCGCCATTGTTCACGCCCCTCGCGCCGGCGTTCTTCTTGATATTCTCAAGAAGATTATCCCGCATCTCATCAACCACGTTGTCCCCGTAGTTGTTCACCTCGATGGGCAGCTCCGTGATGGGGTCCATCCCCTGCTTCATGCGGATGGTGTTCACTTTTAACAAACTATTACCCCGTCGGTAGCAGGTCACGCCCCGATACTTCGGGACGATGATCTTTCCCTTCTTGTCGAGGTGAATTGCCTCGAACGCCTGAGCCATCTCAGACTTCGAGATGGAGACTTTCCCGTCACCGAGCTTGATCTCCTCGGGTTCATCGCTCAGTTTTCCTGAGCGAAGATCCTTCAGCTGAGCCTCAAGCGTGGCGACGGCGGTCTTCTGCTCTTCCTCGGTCAGGAGAGTAGCCAGAACACGACCAAGGCCGAATTTCCACCCAGGGACGACGAGCGAAATGAGCTTGTGCTCATCTGCTGTGTCCTTGAACAGTCCTCCGACCAATCGGCTCGTGTTCTTGGTATTGTCCCAGATGATTTTGGCGAGCTGTTCGACCAGTATGTCCATGACAGGTTCCTCTTTTGGGGTTGTGAGGACGAATGTCCCCGGTTATCCCAAAGGGGGAACCGTGCCAATAGCCGCTTTTAGGTAGCAGTCTACTCCGTGGTAATGTACCCGCACCGCTATGCTTGCCCTTTCTGCATCTGCGCAAGCCCTCGATCTGCTACCAAGGTATCCACTAAACTGGCATATGCCTAAAAGGTAACAGCTCTAGCTGTCGTCCCAAAGTGGCATAATGCCGTTTTAGTGTAGACCTATCAGGTATCCCCGCGCGAGCGCCCTATCGGCTGCCCACTATGTCCTTCCACTGAAAGATGATACGACCCCACTTTTGGGTGTAAGTCACTCTCCCACAAGGAGTTAGAAAAAGTTACAAAAATAAGTCCCTGAACGACAATGACTTACAAAGGTATACACTATATTAGCATAGCTACCATATTAGCATAGCTACCATATTAGCATAGCTACCATATTAGCATAGCTACCATAATGGTATAGCTACCATAATGGTATACCGATTATTTTGTCCGTCGGTCGGTTCTATGGCATGCTATTTGCTTCCTTACATGCTAAAACGCTTTTAGGGCTTGCAATGCCCCAGCAGTTCTGGTATCATCTTGGTTGTTGAACAATAGGGTTCAACAAACTGGAGGATACCACAGATGAAACATGCAATCAACGACAAGCGCCAACATTCCTTGAGCCCCTACGCTCGCCTAACGGTCTGGCGGGCGAACAACCGACAAGTAGGCTATCGCAAGGTGATGCGAAGGGTTAAAAAGCTCTTCTCCGGTTCTGGCATGACGTTCGAACAACTTGAGCAGTTCACTCGCTCCCGTTCCGGTCGCCGTCACTTGAAAAACCTTGTGTACCGTGCGACGAGGGAACACTACTTGAGCATAGGGCGTCCTCTGTCCTACGCCGTCGAGCGTGCGAGGACTGCCAGGCTTAGCGCCGGTCAAATGCTCAAGCAGCTTGGACTGGATCTCAACATGCGGGATGAGTATACCTACGATGCTCTCAAGATGAAACCGAGAAAGGATACCCGACCGGCGTTGCTTGGGGTGTACGTACCAGCGAAGAATACTCCCGTCCTTTATGCGCCTTCCCGTTCTGGTATTAGCGGCCATACTCTATACGGGCTTGCCGAACCTAAGGTAGAATACAGGATGCGCAACAAGCATAGACCGCAAAGGGATAGCTGGCACCCGGGGCAGCGCACCCACATCAAGACCCGTTTAGTATTGCGGCAGATATCCCAAGGTGTCATAATGTGGACGGCACCTCTAAGCTAGTAGGGGATATACTTCCCAAGAAACGGGAGCTTCGGCTCCCGTTTCTTTTTGGGTATACTGAGGCGTATACTGGGAGGGTAAAATCTTAAACTCGAATGGTATAGGCCCCAGAAACACCCCCGCCCCCTATCGCATGTCACAGCTTCAAAAATCAGGCCACAGGACGCTAGCCTAAGGATGCAAGAAGCTAGAAGCAGAACTAAGGACGCTAGAAGCAGAACTAAGGACGCTAGCCTAAGGATGCAAGAAGCTAGAAGCAGAACTAAGGATGCAAGAAGCTAGAAGCAGAACTAAGGACGCAAGAAGCTAGAAGCTAAGCAAGAAGCTAGATAATAAAATCAATAGGGAGGGAGGGAGGGAGGGAAAGAAGTTACATAAAATTTGTCAAAAGACATAAAAAATTTTTGGTGGAAATTTTGAAAAATTTGAGACTATGTGTAACGTACAATGTTAGCACGATTTTTATCACTTTTGACAAGGAGCTTGCTAAATGGCAGATATACAAAAGATCGATTCTGAAGATCAAGCAGACCGCTGCCAAGCTATTAATAGCCAAGGCCAGTGTCGCAATGTTGCCCACCCGGGCAGCTCTTACTGTTTAGCACATGGTGGGAATAAGGCTGGTCAAGCAGCAGAAAAGGATGCCCTGAGGAATTATGCCTTAGACAAGTGGCAAGCCCGTCTCGATCAGAAAAAAGCCTCCCCGGAGATTAAGGGCTTACGTGACGAGATAGGTATTCTACGTATCCTGCTTGAAGATCGTCTTAATCAATGCCAGAGTGCGACAGACCTAATGCTCCACACTTCAGCGGTCAGCGACCTGATTATGAAAATCGAGAAGGTTGTGGCAAGTTGCCATAAGCTTGAGCGTAATATGGGGATGGTGCTGGACAAGCAAGCTATCCTCAATTTCGCAGGGAGGGTAATTCAGATTATCACAATGGTTCTTGAGGATGATCAGGATAAGGTTGACGAGATTGCGGATCATATCCTAGAAGAACTTGGCCAATGCACGAGCTAGAGGTACTATTAAGGAAGCGAGTAGGACAAGGACTCAAGAGGAAGGCTATATCGAAATGTTCACAGTGGGCCAAAAGATACAGGATAATGGGTCAACCCTTCCCGGGCAAGTGGACTTTTGAACATCATCCTTGGCTGTTGGATATGCATGACTGTAAATCAGAGCTGATGGTGGGGCAGAAGTCAGCTCAGATGGGGTTCACGGAAGATGCTCTTAATAAAGCTTTCTTCAATATTGATATTCGGGGTGCTAGTGTTCTTTATGTGTTGCCTGCCTCTACCCCGGATGCACGGGACTTTTCAACCGCTCGTTTCGACCCTGCGCTGGAGAACTCTGACCATCTCAAAACGCTTTTTACAGATGTTAAGAACATTCATCATAAGCGCGCGGGATTCGCTAATCTCTACATAAGAGGGAGTCGTAGCCGGAGCCAAATGAAAAGTGTTCCGGTGGCCATAGTGATACTGGATGAAGTGGACGAAATGGACCAGAAAAATATAAGCCTCGTCTTCGAGCGGACCAGCGGACAGCTGGACAAGCAGATTGTTATGGTCTCCACGCCAACTATCGACAAATACGGGATTAATTATTACTTTAGACAGACGACACAGGAGCATTACTTTTTCCGCTGCCCACATTGCAGTAAATATACTGAGTTGATATGGCCGGAATGTGTCGTGATTACGGCAGAAGATTTGCTTGATCCCCGAATCACTGAGACCCATCTCATCTGTAAAGAGTGTAAGAAGCGGCTCCCGCACGAGTCTAAGATCGAGTGGCTATCAATTGATAACGCTAAGTGGGTACCGACTTATACAGACCGGCTGGCCAGAGGCTTCCACATTAATCAGCTCTACTCTATGACCGTTAAGCCTTATGAGTTAGCTCAGGCACATTTCCGAGCACAACGCGACCCTGCTGATGAGCAGGAGTTCCATAATTCTAAGCTCGGACTCACGCATGAGGTGGAGGGAGCGCGTATATCTGATAAAGATATGGACGAATGCATCGGTAACTATACGACACAGGACACCGCGCCACCCAATGCTGTTACAACGATAGGTATTGACGTTGGTAAATGGCTCCATTATGAAATTGACCAGTGGTTCTTTGATCGCGGAATCACTGATGTTAATGTCCTCGGGCGGCCTCGCGTCCTTAAGGCTGGCAAAGTTAAGGATTTCGAGGAGCTTGACAACTTAATGATCGAATATCGCATCCGGTATGCTGTTATCGACGCGAGTCCCGAGAGGCGTAAAGCTTTCGAGTTCGCTCAACGCTTCTTTGGCTATGTGCGGATGTGCTTTTATGCCAAGGGGATTACTTCCAAACAGATTAATTTGTCCAGTGACGAGGAACTGTCCGTCTCAGTTGATCGAACTAGTTGGATGGACATGGCATTAGGACGCTTCCGCAGGAAGCGTATTTCTTTGCCCAAGGATATCTCTTCCGAATATCGTACACATCTCAAGGCTCCCGTGCGTATCTATGAAAAAGACTCGGACGGGAACCCACGAGGTAAGTATGTGAGTGGTAACGAAGGAGACCACTTTGCACATGCCCGTACATATAGTGAGATTGCCTTACAATTGGCTGTAAGTGTGTCAGGTAATCAGAACATAGGGGACTACTAGCATGTTAGACGACAAAAAGGTTCTTATACACAATATTACACATCCCGAGTATGATGCTAGTATACTTGATTGGGAGAAGTTTCGCCTCGCTTATGATAGTGGTAAGGTTTTTATTGATAAATATCTCGAAATGTACTCAAGGCGTGAAGATAATGATGAGTTCAGGTCAAGAAAATCCATGACCTACGTGCCAGCGCACGCTAAATCAGCCATTAATGATGTTAAGAACGCTCTTTATCAACGATTCGTGGACATTACACGCAAGGGCGGACCGAAAAGCTACCAGTTAGCCTTAACAGGCTACGGCGGCGGGGTAGATCTTGACGGCAACTCGATGAATGGCTTCATTGGGAGGATGATACTGCCCGAATTGCTTGTAATGTCTAAGGTGGGCATCTATGTTGATAAGCCAATGCTCCCCGAAGGGGCGACAATGGCCCAACAAATGGCTGTTCGCCCATATGTATACATGTATAAAGCTGAACAAATCCGTTCGTGGGTATATAATGACCAGAAAATCTTGACTGGCCTACTTTTACAGGATAATGATTGCGAGATCGATAGCGAATGGGGCGTACTCTATAAGGAAGTTAAAGGCTACCGCCTCCTTACGCTTGATGAAGAGGGCGTGCTTGTTAAGCGTTTCAATGAAGACGGTGAAGAGGTTACGCTTCCTGTTAGGCTTAATCTGACACGGATACCTTTCGTGTTAGGCGATATTGGTAGCAGCTTAATGACCGATATAGCTGATTACCAAATCGGCCTCATGAATCTCGCCTCAAGCGATTTGCTGTATGCTTTAAAGTCTAACTTTCCTTTCTATACTGAGCAGTATCACCCCGCATCGGAACACCTTGCTATACGCCAAGCGGATGCTAGCACTTTGGACGAGAACCCTGGAACGGCTACGACGGCAGCCAAGGCTAAAGATAAGGAAATCAAGGTTGGCACCACTAAGGGCCGCCGTTACGCCAGAGGCTTAGAGCGTCCCGGCTTCGTACATCCGTCCAGCGAGCCTATCGAAGCGTCTATGAAGAAACAGGAGCAGATGAAGCAAGAGATTCGTCAGATCATTAATCTCAATCTGACGAATGTTGAGCCTCGTCGAGCGTCCGCGGAAGCCAAAGCTTTTGACGAGCGAGGACTGGAGTCAGGTCTCTCATTTATTGGCCTAGAGCTTGAATATGTTGAGCGCGAGGTAGCTCGTATCTGGGCCGAGTATGAGAATCGTCGTAAGCCTGATCCTGCGACAATTTACTATCCGACGAATTACAGCCTCAAGACTGAGGAACAGCGAGAAGCTGAGGCGGCCTCGAAGATTAAACAAGCTTCTCAGGTACCTTCAAACACGTATCGTAAGGAAGTGATGAAAGAGGTCGTGGACCTTACGATGGGCACGAAGGTTCCAGAACAAGATTTGATAAAGATGAAAGCTGAGATTGATGGGGCGGGTGTTGTAATTGTTGACCCTGACACAATTAGGCAGGATGTGGAACAAGGTATCTGTTCTAAGGAAACAGCTTCGAAAGCACGCGGCTATCCTGATGGTGACGTGGAGAAAGCCAACAAGGAACATGCAGAAAGAGCTAAGATTATTGCTATCTCACAATCTGAAGGAGCGGGAGCCGCAGCAAGGGGTGTCAATGATTTAGACCCTGACGGCACAAAGGGTGCCGCAGACGAGAAGAAAGGCTTAAGGAATGCCGGACAATGAAATGCCTCCGGGCTTTGAGGATCTTCCGCCAGAGGAAAAGCTATTTATTTTCGGCAATAGAGGTAAGCCTGAAATGATGGCTGTGTATCAAGCAACAAAAACTTTAGAGTTACACACTGAGTTCGAGAGACAATGTAAGCGATGTGATGAAAGAATCAACTCACTTGAAGATAGTCGTAAAAAGTTCAAGTGGGTACTCGGTACTGTTGGAACAATTTTTCTTGCGGTTAAAGGTTTCATTTTAACCAAGATTTTAGGAGGGTGGTAAAGATGAAAGTTCGTCAAACTGTATACGCTTCTATTGGTGACAATGTTTTCGATGCGGCACTGAACGATATTAAGAATAACGCGGATCGTCTGGACATCTGCTCGCAGGAACCTGCCACTTATACTGAGGCAACCAGCACCTACACGCTCGGTAATAAGACCTCTCCGGGTTTCACGGGTCCGGCGGCGGGTGACACCAGTGGTCGTAAGCTTACGGTCGATGCCATTTCTGATGGTTCGGTAACTGGCACCGACACAGCGACTCACGTGGCGCTCAGTGACGTTAGTGAGACTGAGCTGATGGTGACGACTGCTCTGTCTTCGAGTGAAGCTGTAACATCCGGTAACACCTTCACTCTGACTGCGTGGGATATCGAGATTCAGGACCCTAGCTAATAGGAGCAGCTAATAATGGAGACAATCGACAAAGTAATGGTAATAAAGGGGAAAGGTCCTAGCGGTCAGGAGATGACCGCTAGGGCACCCATACGTGTGGCAATCGGTAATCCTACTTTAGGTCAGAAAGTTAAGATTGTAGCTGGTTCTAAAGTTGGTAAGCCGGGGCTGAGGGAGATTAAGAAATCATGATGCAGCGAACTGTTACTCCCGGCACCGCTGCTGTCAGTTTGAAGGGTCAATTGGGTATAAATCGCAGAACCTGTGAATCCGTAATCCTTCAAGGCCATATCGACAATTCTGGTGTAATTTACTGGGGCGATGTGGCAGGTCAAGAGGCAGCATTAGAAGCCAAAGATACTATACGTATTGAGAGTAATTTTGAAGAAATCTATGTCAAAGGTAGCTCAGCGAATGAAAAAGTTGTAGTTGTACTGGAGCGATAGATGTTCTTCTGTAGCCAAGTCCAGCCCATGATTGTTAAGAGTAGCGGAGCTTTTGACGTTACAAAGTTCGCTGGCGATGCGTCTATAGTTGATAATGGGCGTAATAGCTGGAAAATTGGCATGAAGAGCGGGTCACTAAGTGGCTATGTATTTGTTTCAGAAGCATTAAAGCGTAAGGTGGGTAGTAAGATAAGCGTACTTATCAAAGCTGGTACTGATAGTTTTGTTGAGTTAGGCTTCATCCAGAACTTAGAACATCCATCTGAACAGAGTGGTAATGACATGGTGGCTGTAACATTAGGGCCTACTGTGTCTGCTGTGTATAATCCAAATGAGGACACTATCTATGCGCCAATTGACCCAACTACCGAGATAGACCTGTACTGTGAACTGATATTTAAATCAAGTGGTACTATATTACGTATTAATGGTGAGAATATTTATAATGCCAGTAGTGATACTGCTGAGCAGTATTACGCTTATATCGGTTCAGGTGATAATAACGAGTATGTTGAGTTCGATAATCTTCGTGTTGTGAGGAATTAATAATGGATAAAGCAGAACTGCTCACAGACATCGCCACCAAGTGCGGCGGTGAGATTCTAGCGACTGAGTGCGTAGAGACTGTTGGGGATGTGAAGCGATACATCTCCAATGTCTTCACTACAGGGCAGGACTCAGATGCTGGCCCCATTGCGCAGAAGCGTAACATAAGCTGGTACACCTACAAGGAGGGTGAGGCTGAAGAGGAGGCTTACTACGGGGATCGTAACTGGCAGAATCCAGAAGCCAAAGACCACACCGGCTCCACCCTGCTGGCGATTGAGGGCATCTACAGTAATCCGATCCTCCGCATACGCGTAACCGGGGTCATCTGCAAGAACATCAGGACCACTGAAGATGACATTGTCAGCAAGGAGTGGGCACACCGCTCAGATGGTGTATTAAATCTGTTCATGGCTTGGGTCGCCAGCAACGCAACGATTCAATCCAATGGCGGCGCCGCGAGTGACAGTGATCTAGAATACGTCGTCATTACCGAGGCGTGGAACGACATAGCAACGGCTCTTGCTCTCTAGGAGCAGGTAAATGGCATTCCCCGAAGGCTGGGAGCATCGCGTCTCGATCACCATCGATAAGGATGACATCGATGCTGATCTGACGGATTGGACACTGGTTTTTGACCAGTCGTTCGATTCTGTCCTGACATCTGTTGATGGACCACTCGATGCCGACGGCCAACGGCCTTCCATTAACGGCGGCGGGGATATACGGTTCAGCTCTGATGCTGCTGGCGCGAATCGGCTAGCATGTGATATTAGAACTTGGGCCACAAACAACACTCCGGGTTCTGCTACTTGTGAAATAGCTGTTAAAATCGGATCGGTCTCGTCAAGCACTGATACCACGATCTACATGTGGTGGGGCAAGAGTGGCGAGACTCAGCCGGGAGTGTCCACCACCTACGGGCAGTACAACGCTTACGATTCTGGTTTCATCGGTGTATGGTCGCTGAGTGAAGACCCCGGTCCCGGCGGTGCGGGGGACATGAAGGACAGAACAAGTAATCAACTCAACGGGACAGCCCACTCTGGCTTTACCGATGCCGACTCAGTTGATGCTAAGGTCGGGAAAGGCGTTAGATTCCAAGCTGGGAACGACATAATAACGGTCCCGGATTCAGCACTCTTGGACCCCGGGGGTGAAGTTACTGTAAGTTGCTGCGTCAACCATGCATCTATAGTTCCCGGTGTGGGGTTGGTTATACATGACGACACTAACTATAAGTATTTGCTGTACAGTACTACCGGAGGCGTGTACTTCTACATCAGAACCGCATCGGGAGTTTCAAATACGAGCCCACGTGGAGTGGCCACAAGCACTTGGTATCACTTGTGCGGGACATTTGACCGCTCACTGAGTAGTGAGCGTCTTAAATTGTATGTGAATGGTTCTCAGGAACGCTCAGCTACTGGTTACGATCAGGATATTTTAGGTGGTGATGAAGGCCTCCATTTCGGAGAATGGTCCGGCCACTTAAACGGAACGCTTGATGAGGTAAGAGTAAGTAGTGTTGCTCGTTCTGCAGCTTGGATAGAGGCCAACTACCACAACCAATTCAACACCTCAGGATTCCTGACTTGGGGCAGCATCACTGATATAGCCGACGCGCTTGATGCTGACGAGATTGCATCGGCAACGGATGTAGAAAATCCTACACTTGGGCAGGTACACGCTTTAGCTGCTGATGAAATAGCCTCAGCAACGGATGTAGAGAATCCAACCATAGGGCAGATTCACAAACTTGTTGCTACATTTGATGCTTTCGATAGTCACTGGCAGAACCTGATCTCGGTTTGGCAACTGGAAGAGGCTAGCAGCACACGATACGACGCTCACGGATCAAATGATCTGTCGGATGTTAATACCGTATCGCGGATAACTGGTAAGCATAATTATGGTGCAGGGTTTGATGATGCCAACAGTGAGTACCTCAATCTCGCGGAAGCTTCTGTTTCTGGGTTCAGTGGTGCTGGCGAGTTTACAGTTTCCGCATGGATCAAGATCGATAGCGGGGATACTGGGCTCTTCAGCATCGTTGGCCAATTTGAAACAGGGGGTCAACCTCATTGGATCTTAAGAGTCGGAGCAAACGAGGGTCCCGGCCGTGTGCTAGAGTTCTTGGTTGGTACCACTTTAGAGAATGATAAGGGGGTATCCGCTGCTGGAGCAGTACCCGAGGATGAATGGGTCCATGTCGTAGGTCGATGGGATGGTTCCAATGTCAGGGTCTTTATTAATGGGGAGGATGCCACACAATCCGCCGGGGCTGTCTCTGGTTTCTATGGCAATAATGGTGATCTACGAATCGGGTATGATGATTCGGGGTCAGGGGTATACGCTGACGGCGATATTGATGAAGTATATGTATGGGTTGCCAACTTTACTGCTGCGCAGATAAAGGAACTTTATAACGGTGGTAGTGGTGTTTACTATGATCAGAGGGTAACTGTACCAGTTAGTATTGAAACACCTACACTTGGACAGGTATACGCTTTAGCTGCTGATGAAATAGCCTCAGCAACAGAAGTTGAGACACCTACACTTGGGCAGATTCACGCTTTGGCCGCTGATGAAATTGCGTCAGCTTCCACTATTGAGACACCTACACTTGGACAGGTCCACGCTTTAGCTGCTGATGAAATTGTGTCAGCAACAGAAGTTGAGACACCGACCATAGGTCAGGTCCATGCTCTAACTGTTGACGAAATTGCGTCAGCAACAGATGTAGAGAATCCAACCATAGGACAGGTTCACGCTCTAACTGCTGACGAAATTGCGTCAGCAACAGAAGTTGAGACACCTACACTTGGGCAGATTCACGCTTTAGCCGCTGATGAAATTGCGTCAGCTTCCACTATTGAGACTCCTACACTTGCAGAGAATGCTGATCAGCTTGAAGCAGATAGTATTGCTTCAGCAACAGAAGTTGAGACTCCTACACTTGGGCAGATTCACGCTTTAACTGCTGATGAAATAGCGTCAGTAACGGATGTAGAGAATCCAACCATAGGTCAGGTTCACGCTTTAACTGCTGATGAAATAGCGTCAGTAACGGATGTAGAGAATCCAACCATAGGTCAGGTTCACGCTCTAACGGCTGATGAAATTGCGTCAGCAACAGATGTAGAGAATCCAACTATTGGACAGGTACACGCTTTAGCCGCTGATGAAATTGCGTCAGCTTCCACTATTGAGAATCCAACCATAGGACAGGTTCACACTCTAACTGCTGATGAAATTGCGTCAGCAACA
>Ga0272440_1002402_pt1 | contig 14615 bp, 8 predicted proteins | sample SSMMMBAug17_FD_192440 | JGI IMG/M metagenome (GOLD analysis project Ga0272440, IMG submission 192440) | Marine sediment archaeal communities from Little Sippewissett salt marsh, Falmouth, MA, United States - SSM-MMB-Aug17 | ecosystem: Environmental > Aquatic > Marine > Wetlands > Sediment ...
CGCTTAAAGCTTTTTCAATACGTTTTTGCGATTGTTTTGGTGAAAAGGCTAAATTTTGGCAATCCATAATCCCTCATCAAATATATATTGAGTCTATTTATATTATTCAATATAACTATAATTGATTGGTAAATAACATTTAAATAAAATAATATATAATAAATATAGACTCAATGCAAGAAAAATTATCAGGAAAATGAATTGCCATAAAAATGGTCAGAACTTCTGGGACAGGATACTAGTTTAATAACTTTTCAAAGGGCGTATGTACAATTTCAGAAAATACTAAATATAATATGATATTGAGAAATAATCATTATTTAATATTATTAAATAATGATTATACATTTATGGTAAATAAATAGAAATAAATACTAATTATGAAAATAATGAGATATTATGATAATTTTGATAATTAATCATAATTGAATATTATATGGTATTAAGAAATAAAAATTTATATATTGTTAATAATTTAATTATAGATTAAATTACAATTTATTGTAATTATAGTGATAATATAATAATTTTAAACAAATTATAAAATAATTAATTAAATATTGATATAATCATGATATATAAATATTTAAGCAATATTAAATATTGTATGGATTATGAAACAATATTTTATATAATATTAATAATTCAATTATTGAATTAATTTGAATTTATTTGAATTTATTTGAATTTATTTGAATTATAGTGATAAAATAATAATTATTAACAAATCATAAAATAATAGTGAGATATTGAGATAATCATGATATATAAATAAATTGTGCATTATTTTATGTTAATAAAAATAACGATGAAATGAATCTTATTATCTGATAAGTTAATATAATATGATCGTCCAACTTTGTTTTTTCGTGGTATAACATGCCATGAAAAAACAAAGTTGGACGATCATAAATATTATTATTTAAATTTTATAATTTATTTACTTTTTGTATATGAAAATTAAATATTTAGGCATCCTTCATATTTGCTGAAAAGTACCGGAGCGAGTTTGCGCTTAACCTGAAGGCAATGCCCCTAACCCCCCTCAAGGGGGGAACTTGGACTCGGCAAAGTGTTAACTAAGAAATGAAAGATGCCAATATTTATTATTTCATTCATAAAGCGTTTTATAAATAATACGAAACAAGAATCTAATATTTTTGTTATAAATGCCTGCCGAGTGGTTACAATATTAGAAAAAGCAACATTATTTAAGAACCTACATAACAGATTCAGCTGTGTAAGAACTTATTTTCAATTATTCCATATTATGGAAATCTCTGATAATAAGTTCCTCATTTCAGAAAAAGTAAATGCTATTCTTTTTTGAACCAGGATTACACTGATTATGTTGCGAGTTTTTATTATGTTGCGAGTTTCCACTGAATAAGATGAATAAGATGAAGAAGATGAATAAGATGAAATGAGACACTTTTAATTCATCTTATTCATCTTCTTCAGCGTAATCCTGGTTCAAAAAAAAAAGAATGCAATTTATTAAATGAGGAACTTATTATCAGAGATTTCCTATAAATAGATTATAGATTAGTATTTGACAGTTGTTTAGAGTTTTGTTAATAACTTGGCATCGAATTACATACTGATTACCTGTATAAACATGCAGGTATGTTCAATTAATAACATTTATGAGGTGATAATCATGTCACAGGAAATGCAAATTTATGGCATCGCTATAGATTCAGTCAATCATAGTCCAGTCATTATTTTAAAAGATAAAACAACAGGTGAAAAGATTTTACCTATCTGGGTTGGTGTTCTTGAAGCATCCCCCCTTGCAACAAGTCTCCAGCAAATTCAATATGATCGACCCATGACTCATGACTTGTTTAAAAACTTTATATCATACATGCAAATGCAGATTCAAAAAATTGAGATATCAGATATTGTAGATAACACGTATCATGCAAAAATATATTTTTCATCACAAGACTATGTTTTTTCCCTTGATGCCCGCCCCAGTGATGCGATTACCCTGGCCATAAAATTCAAATCACCAATTTATGCCACTGAGACAGTTTTACAGGAATCATTGCCCCAAAAAGCATTTACATACAGTCCAAATCAGCAGGAAATTCTGGATAATAGTGATGATGGTAAAAAATGGCTGAGCTACCTTCAAAATTTATCTGCTGAAGATTTTGGAAACTACCCTGTCTGATCATTTTTCCTGAATAATTGGTATGCTTTTTGCCATGTAAAAGAGGATAAACTATATTCAATAAAAAGGACATACCATGCGAAAACAAGAGATTGATCAAATATTATCGCAAATGCTATACGCATTTAATAATGTATCAGATTTAAATATTACTGTGGGTAAGCCTTTTCAGGTGGAAAACTCAGGTCAATTGACAAAGGTCCCACTTAAACCACCCATTGATATAATTACCCCATTCCAAGCAGAACGACTTGCCTTAAACTTGATTAATGGCGACAGGCGATTAACAGAAACACTTATCAAGGAGGGTTCCTGTGATCTGTCTTATGAATTGGACAGTGGCGAACGATTTCGTGTGAATATTTTTTCTCAGAGTGGGAATTATTCAGTTATTTTAAGAAAACTGGCCACTGAAATACCAACCCTTGAGCAGCTCAAACTTCCAGGAGCATTTGAAAAAATGGCTAACGAAAAAAATGGTATTATTCTGGTCACCGGTTCTACTGGTAGTGGAAAATCAACCTCATTGGCCGCATTGTTAAACGAGATCAATAATACAAAATCGGTTCATGTGGTAACACTCGAAGATCCCATTGAATTCAAACATCCACATAAAAAATCGACATTTAATCAACGTGAAATGGGAACCGATTTTGATACCTTTGCCAGCGGGCTTCGTGCAGCCCTTCGTCAGGCACCAAAAGTCATTCTGGTTGGAGAAATGCGTGATCGTGAAACTGTCGAAATTGGATTAAGTGCTGCAGAAACAGGTCACCTGGTGGTCAGTACACTTCACACAGTGGATGCCGGACAGACAATAAACCGAATTTTAGGAATGTTTAGTATTGAAGAAGAGAAGCAAATTAGAATTCGACTTGCAGATACAATTCGATGGATTGTTTGTCAACGATTGCTTCCCAAAGAAAATGGCGGGCGTGTCGCTGCATTCGAAATAATGGGGAATAATTTGCGGATTCAGGATGCTGTGCTTAATGGTGAGTCTGAAGGCAAAACCTTTTATGATATCATTGCTGATGGCAATGCCTTTGGTATGACAACTTTTGATGATTATATCATTTCATTGTTTGAAAAAGGCCTTGTGTCTGAAGAAACAGCAATGGCATATTGTTCTCGAAAAGGCATTGTTGGTCGAGGGATAGATCAGATAAAGAGTGCTCGTGGTGAGGTGACAACTGATATTGAAGATTTATCTGTAGATTTAGATTATGAAAAAAAGTTTGAGGCCAAGTCATTTTCTGCGCTTTAATTATTGCAATCAAGGCATGAGTGGGGATAATATATTTTAATCTTTTAATCATCTTAAAACTTTCTTTTCGATGACCATATATAACCATCGGGTAAAATTATTCGTCTATTAATAAAATAGGAGGACGGCATGAAAATTTCGTTAAAATTTTGGTTGTATGCACTTTTTTTGTGCATATTTGTCCCCATTCATAGCGATGCATCATCCACCTGGACCATCATGATCTACATGGATGCTGATAACAATCTAGAATCAGATGGCATTGATGATTTCATGGAAATTGCCACAACCGGTAGTGATGAAAATATCAATTATGTCGTTCAAATGGATCGTATTGATGGTGAAACAACTTCATATGGCAACTGGACCGATTGTAAGCGTTTTTACGTGCAAAAAGGCATGACACCCACAGCTCAAAATGCCTTGTCAAGCCTGGGTGAAGTCAATATGGGAGATTCCAACACATTGAAAGATTTTATCCAATGGGCCATGACCAGTTATCCGGCACAACAATATGCGCTGGTGCTTTGGGATCATGGCGATGGATGGTCGCGTAAGCGTACACGACAATCACCAATCAAAAGTATCTGCTGGGATGATACCAATGGCTATGAGGCAAGTATTTCCATGCTGGACCTCAAAAATATACTTGTGTCACTTCCTGTAAAACCTGTCCTTGTTGGTTTTGATGCCTGTTTAATGGGAATGGTAGAAAATGCATACATGCTGCATCGTGCGGGCATTTCTGTAATGGTTGGATCTGAAGAAACAGAGCCTGCTGCCGGGTGGCCATATGATACAATCAGTCAGGGATTGGCATCACACCCCCAATGGCAGGCAACACAACTTGGGGAATGGATTGTGGAGAAGTACTATCAGTCTTATGACATGGAAGAAACACAATCTGCAATAGATTTGACAAAAATGACACCTTTAATAAACAGCTTGTCCACTCTGGCCACAAGCATTCGTACTTCATGGCAGAACAATTTCGAAGCTATCCACAATGCCGCACAAAGTTTGCGGATGCGTATTGATGATGCTGTTATTTCAAGTAAAAATGGCAATGCTTTTCGTGAAGCAGGTGGCCTTTCTATTTATTTTCCAACGGGCTATATCAATTCAAATTATGCGCAAACAGATCTGGCAAAAGAGACTTCATGGAATGAATTTCTGACTGATTTCCACGATTCCATGTCATCATCATGGATTGATATGGCAAGAAACAATGTTCTATCTTTTGATGATTCAGATTTTGTTGATCTTTACCATTTTTGTACATGTTTGGAACAATATGATCCTGATGATTTCAGGCCACGCTATACAGCTGATGAGAACGGTTATACCTTTGAAGATATTCAATCATCCGGCACAAAAATAATTATCGATGATGAAAAATCGATTGAAATTAAGCCGGATAACTTTTCTTTTCAATATCATGATAATGTCTATAATTCATTTCATATCAGTGATAATGGCATTATTTTTTTTCTCAATACAGATGATATGTTCGATATCAGTTGGGCGACAAATAAGTCGATTCCTTCGTCAAAACCTTTCGATGGTGCATTTATCGCCCCTTTTTGGGATGACTACGATGGTGCAACAATTTTTTGGAAAATGATGGTGAGTCAAACAGGTAAAAAGCTTTTGATTCAATGGCAGGATGCCTCTCATTACGAATATACCTCAGCATCGACAATCACATTTCAGGCCATCTTATATGAAAATGGTCAGATTGATTTTCAGTACAAAGATACAGTATATAATAATGAATCGATTGATTATGGTAAAAGTGCAACAGTTGGTATTCAAGGTTCATCATTAAGTGGGCTTCAATATTCATACAATTCTCCCAAAATAAAGAGTCCTTTTGGTTTATCTTTTATTCCTGAGGGTGAGTCAGAATGTCATTATTCATTGGCATCTTATCATCAAAATGTGGGTTCAGACAGTGAGATTCGTACAGTGTCTCTGATGACTGAAGAAAATTGTGAGTGGCAGGCGGCATCACAGGTGAACTGGATCAGCATTATCAGTGAAAAATCGGGAACAGGGCCATCAATGATTCGATTTCAAGTGGCTGAAAATAAAAGCATGGAATCACGAAGCGGTTCACTCGAAATTGCCAATCGTATCCTTACAATTGATCAGGACTCGCCTTGTTCATATAATTTATCGACAATGAAACAAACAGTCCCAGCATCAGGTGGTATGCAGCAAGTCACCATTACAACATCATTGTCCGCCTGTCCATGGACCATTGAAAGTCTTGTTTCCTGGATTATTCCTGTTGAACCATTGCTTGCGGGAAGTGGAATCTTTCAATACTCTGTAGCAAAGAATCCTTTAATGAATAAACGTACCGGAAATATAATTATTAATGATACAACACTTACTGTTGTTCAGGATGCCGCTGATGTTGCAGAAATTATTCAACTTGAAAATCCGAGTACACTAAAAAATTTATCCCTGCTTTTGGGGGAACGATTCTATTACAAAATGGAGATTCCACCCGACCATTATTCTTTTCAGCTATCAACAAATGGTGGCAGCGGCGATTGCGATATTTATGTTTCTCATGATCAAGTCCCCACTGAAGACATATACGATTATTCGTCAGATAGTTATGGCAATGAGGAAAAGATTCAAATTGCTGAACCAGCAGCAGGTATTTGGTATATCATGATTTACGCTTATGAACGCTTTCAAAATCTAACCTTTAGTGTGAGTTATCAATCATTTAAATGTGAATATTTGTTATCCGATTCATCCTTTACATTTGATTCAGAGAGTTCATCAGATTCATTTCACGTAACGACAAATGAGTCATGTATATGGCAAGTCTATACAGACCAGACATGGATTAAAATTGTTAACATGTCAGAAGCATATCAGGGGAATACAACGATCCAGTTTAATCTGTTAGCAAATACGTCATATGTGGCACGAACAGGCAAGATCGTGGCTGCTGATCACTTTATTGAAATTGAACAGGCAGGTAATGAAAATGCTGATTTTCTATTATTGGAAAATGGCATCCCCCGATTGAATCTGGAAGGAACTGAAAACAGTTACCAGTATTTCAAAATTATTGTACCTGACAATCAGGAGGAACTGTTGGTGAAAACCTGGGGTGGAACAGGAGATTGTGATATTTATATGAAACGAAATGCGATTCCCGACGAGGATAATTATGATTTTGTTTCAGTTGAGTATGCCAATGATGAAAATATTTCAGTACAATATCCGCAATCAGGCGAATACTATGTATTAATATTTGGCTATGAATCCTATGACAATGTAACAATTCAAGCTGAGTATCGAAATACCCAATGCGCGTATTCATTCTCACAAACAGAAATTAATGTGGATAGTGACGAAACAATGACTCAAATTGAAGTAACAACGGGTGATAACTGTCTATGGCAAGCGAAATCACTGGATAGTTGGATTACAATTCTATCAAATACAGCCATCACAGGAAGTGGTTCAGCTAATTTTAAAATTTTGGCAAATAATAGCAATGTCCAAAGGACAGGTACCATTGAAATTGCTGGTACACTGATATTTATCAATCAGAGTAGTTCTTTGGAAGTTATTACTTTATTGGATAATCAGCCTGTGACAGGTATATCGATTTCGGAGGAAGAAGCCAGATATTTTGTTATTGATGTACCAGCAAATCAGAAAAATTTGATGATTGATTCATGGAATGGCTCTGGCGATGTTGATCTTTATGCACATTATGGACGTGTGCCAGATGATATCATACCTGTGTACGAATGTTATGCATGGGGAAATGATGAAAACATTTACATCAAAAATCCAGATGAGGGTAAATGGTATATCATGCTGGTTGGATACGAAAATTCGGATAATGTATCATTAAAAGCGACATATTCAACAGTGAATTGTGATTATCACGTCTCACCAATGCAAACAACAATTGATGCATCTGGTGGAACAGGCATATTAGAAATTGTTGTTAATGAGGGATGTTCATGGACTGCAATCAAGCACGGCACATGGATTGAAATCGATGAAAGCACACGAAGGGGTTCAGGGAATGGATCTGTGCGATTTTCAGTACCTAAAAATGAGGAAAAAACGATTCGAACAAATAATCTTCGTATCGCAGATCAATGGATAACTGCGGTACAATTGGGCACAGAACAGTTGACACCAATTGTTTTGGTACCAGACAGACCTGTCAACATATTTGGCGAAGAAGACTCATTACAGTATTTTCAGGTCAGCATATCAGAAAAACAAAGCCTTGCATTTATTATGTCAGGCGGTACAGGAGATTGTGATTTATATATTCGTCATGAAGCTTTACCAACATTCAGGATGTATGATTATCGTCCCTATATTCTGGGAAACGATGAAAGCGTCATTATCGATTTTGCGGAAACCGGAACTTGGTATATGATGGCTCACGCTGCTGCTGATTTTGATGACGTACAATTGAAAATTTTATATTTCGATTATGATACCAATGGGCAACTTACGAATTTGATTCGCGTACTTCAGCTAATGGCTGGAGTTAAAATATATGCGATGGATATGAACGTAATGGATATGAATAACAATGGTTGGATTGATATTGGAGATGCTTTAATAATGCTTAACGTTGAAAGATACTGATTATGAATTTGATCTGGTAGATCTGTCAATTCCAAAAGGTAACAAACTTCAATATAACCGAAAATTTATGACTATGTACCTCACAAAATGAATTTTTCTTGACATTCAATTCAACGCAATATATTATTCCAAAAAACACAACATGAAGTTGTATTACATTTGAACATCACTTAAAAGGCATAGTAACTGCCTTTTCATCAAAAAAATTTAATGATTAATTCAAGCCAGAAGGCTTAGATCACCAACAATGGTGAGATGTCAAAGCTTCTGGCTTTTTTTTTGCCAAAATCAAAAACAAGAAGGATATACAAATGAGCGCACAAGAAATTCTTGCCAGTGATGACTTTAAAAAATGTCTGGCATTTCATGGACATTCATGTCCGGGGCTGTCAATGGGATACCGTGCCGCAATCGCGGGAATGGCATATTTGAAAGAAAAAGAACGATCGGTTGATGAAGAACTGGTTGTTATCACGGAAACTGATGCCTGTGGTGCCGATGCCATTCAGGTGATTACTGGTTGCACCTTTGGTAAAGGAAATTTCATTTATAAGGATTATGGAAAAACTGCCTTTACTTTTTTTAATCGAAAAACAGGCGTTGGGGTTCGTATTGCTTTAAAATACAATGCGTTTGATATTTCTAACCGACATTTTGAGCTGATCGGTCGAATAAAAAATAATACAGCGACTGATGCTGAACGTAAAGAATTTCAATTGCATCATACGAAAAGAAGCAAAGATATTCTGGAAAAAAATATTGATGAATTGTTCTCAATTGCAGAAGTTTCTGTGCCAATCCCAGACAAAGCAACTATTGAAAAATCGCAACAATGTAAAAAATGTTATGAACCTGTCATGCCTTCAAAACTCGATAACAATAATATTTGCAGGGGATGTCTGGAAAGCGCATGAAACATAAACATATATCACCATATTGTTTGTTGAATTTCATTGTGTTTTATTGCCTGGTTTTGCCTGTTGCAATGGCGCAAGTACAAAATATCACTGATAGTCTGGGAAGGAAAATTCAAATAAAGGATACGCCAAAACATGTAATTTGCTCGGGTGCCGGGTCATTGCGCCTTCTAACGTATCTTCAGGCACAAGATAGAATAGTTGCTGTGGATTCTATTGAAATCCGCAATGATTTTTTTGATGTTCGGCCTTACGCGCTGGCCAATCCACAATTTCGTAAATTACCCATATTTGGAGAGTATCGCGGGAATGACAATCCGGAGAGAATTGTAAGTCTTGATCCCCAACCAGAGGTTATTTTTAAAACATTTTCGACAATGGGATATAACCCACAAGAATTACAAAGTAAAATACGAATTCCGGTTATCGCTTTGAGTTATGGAGACTTGAGCAATTATAAGTCGTCATTGTACCAATCGATTCATATTATGGGAACTATTTTGAATACAAATCATCGCGCCATGCAGATAACATCTTTTTTTGATCAATTAATTGCTGATTTGAATCAAAGATGCCAGGGAATCAAACAAAGACCATTGTGCTATGTGGGAGGTATCGCTTTCAAAGGAATTCAAAATTTTCAATCCACAGAGCCGCTATACCCGCCATTTAAGTATACGCATACGAAAAATATCGCTTGTGATACCATTGGAAAGCATCTCTCTCATTCATATATTGCCAAAGAAAAACTTGTTGAATGGAATCCGGATTACATTTTTGTTGATCTTGCAAGTCTCGCTGCAAATATCGAAGCAAACGCTTTATATGAATTAAAGAACGATCCTGTATATCAGAATCTGGATGCCGTAAAAAATGGAAAAGTATATGGGGTTCTGCCATATAATGGATATGCTCAAAATTTTGGATCAACGATGGCCAATGCCTGGTTTGTTGGAAAACTATTATATCCGGATCGATTTCAAGATATTGATCCGATTAAAAAAGCGGATGAGATTTATCATTTTCTATTTGGGAAATCTGTTTTCAAACAGATGAATAAGAAACTTCATTCTCTGGTATTTCAAAGGGTGGTTAAGGAATAAGTAATGCATTTAGAATCTCACAAATATCCACACGAATACAAACAATATACAACCACAAAGTATATATATCTGATTGCAGGGATCATCATTAGTGTTTTTTTACTGATTGTTTCTGTTTCGCTGGGTGCTGTGCGTATTCCTGTTTCTGAAGTTTTCTTTACATTGACTGGCCAGACCATATCGACGAGATCTGATATCATTATATGGAATATTCGTCTGCCGCAATCGCTGACAGCTATTGCAGCCGGTGGCGGGCTTGCTGTATCAGGCGTTGTCATGCAATCCATTTTGAGAAATCCGCTGGCTTCGCCAGTCACACTGGGTTTATCTCATGCGGCTGCATTTGGGGCAGCTTTTTCTGTTATGTTTTTTAATTCAGGCGTGATGAAATCCAGTGGCCCTGGATCAATTGTTATATCAAATCCATATACAACAACATTATCTGCATTTGTTTTTTGTCTGATTTCAACCGGCATTATTTTAATTGTTTCAAGCCTGCGGCGAACATCACCTGAAGTCATGATATTATGCGGTGTTGCCATGGGATGGATTTTTATGGCCGGCACGTTATTTCTTCAGTTTTTTGCTGATGACATTCAACTGGCATCCATGGTTTTTTGGACTTTCGGTGATACCGCAAGAGCCAGCTGGAATGAACTGGGCCTCATCAGCATTGTATTAATATGTTCACTGATTTATTTTTTTATGAATAAATGGAATTACAATGCCATTGATGCCGGCGATGAAACCGCAAAAGGCCTGGGAGTAAATGTCCAGAAAGTTCGTATTATCGGTATGCTGATGGCATCAGTTGTAACATCAACCATTGTCGCCCTTCTGGGAAATATTGGTTTTATTGGATTGGTCTGTCCCCATATGATGCGACGTATCATTGGTGATGATCATCGTTTTCTCATTCCAGGCACATGCATTGCGGGCTTTATTTTGCTTATTGCGGCTGATACAACAGCAAGGCTATTGTTGTCGCCACACATACTTCCTGTCGCAATCATCACATCATTTTTAGGCGCGCCGGTTTTTATTTATCTCATTATTAAAGGTTATGGCAGATGATGTTACAGGTAGATAATTTATGTTTTACTTACAAAAGTGAACGTATACTGGAAAACATTTCTTTTTTTCTCCACCCCAAAGAAATGCTCGCCATCATGGGCCCCAATGGTGTTGGAAAAACAACGCTGCTAAGGTGTCTCAATCGCATTATCAAACCAAAATCAGGGGTGGTCATGGTGCAGACGCAGGACATTTCAAAACTGTCACGCAAAGCCATTGCAAAAAAAATTGGCTATGTTGCGCAGGATTCAGAAAATTGCCGATTGACTGCGTTTGATGCCATTTTGCTGGGACGAATACCCCATATGAAATGGGGAGTAACTGCGCATGACTTACATATGGTCAACGCAGTTATTGAACAACTCAACCTCCAAAAACTCTCTCTTAGATACATTGATGAAATGAGCGGCGGTGAACGTCAGAAAGTCAGTATCGCCAGAGCGATTGTTCAGGAGCCTGATATTCTTGTGTTGGACGAACCAACCAGCAGTCTTGATTTAAAAAATCAAATTGAAATTCTAAAACTTTTACAAACAGTTATGCGGGAACATCCTGTTTCATCCATTATTACCATGCATGATATCAATATGGCCCTTCGTTTTGCTGATCGTTTCATATTTATCAAACATGGAAAAATACATGCCTGTGGCGATAAACACAGCATTACAAAAGAATTGATATCCGATATCTATGACATTGATGTCAGTATTCAGTTTTATAATGGTTATCCTGTTGTCGTTCCCAAATAACAGCCTGATTATAAGGAGGTTATTTGATGAAATCTTTATGCTTATTTTTTTATGTATTTGTATTCATTTGTGTTTCATTTCCTGTAATTGCGGAAGATTCTGTGGTTCTTGATGAAATCGTTGTCACTGGCAAAAGCCAGGAGGACACTGAATCCAGTGTGCAAACAATCCCTTTGGTGCAAAAAGGTGTCATATCAGTACCTGATGTTTTAAAAAATGAATCTGGTATTGATATTAAACGACGTTCCATTTTAACGCCGGGCAACAATCAAATAAAAATCAGAGGGTTGGATGAAAGACGCTCTAAAATCATGATTGATGGCAGATCGTTAAATGGCACTGGAGTGATGGGGGGTTATTTTGTGGATTGGTCTTCATTGTCATTAATGGATTTTCAAACCATTGAAATCAGCAAAGGGGCGTTTAGCGCGAAACATGGAAATACGCTGGGCGGCACCATTGATATGAAATCCGCACTTCCTGAAAAAGGAGCGCACTTCAAGTTATATTCCGGGTATAAAAAATATCAAACATATATTACCGGTGGTTCAGCCACATATTTAACTGATCAGTATCATGCCTCTTTTATGGCTGCGCATAATCAAACTGATGGACATTTGAGAAATAGCGAGGCGCAAAGAGATGATTTCAGCATGGGACTTTTGCTGTTCCTGACAGATCAGGAAATCAAACTGAATGTGCGATATTCTGATGGCGATTTTAACATGCCTGTGGAAAACAATGTATCCAATACAACTTATTCATCATCCTATCCAGAAAGTATCGGGACTTACCTCACAGGCCCCGGCATTAAATTTATCAATGGGCATGGGCATGGTGATGACAGCTTTTTTAACAAAAAACGCATGGAGATGGATTTTTCTTATCTGTTGCTAAAACCGGATGTATCATTCACAACTAAAGTGTATTTCAATAATGAGGAACGTATGGAAACATTGTTTGATTGGCTTGATGGTCAAAAAATTCTTCAAAGAGAATCCACTCCTGACAGATCATGGGGATGGCGTTCAGATATGGAAAAACAAATGGGGGAACATCAATTTGGCTGTGGCTTGTCTGGTAATTATCTGGGGTATGGCGGAACAGACTATACGTTTACAGACAATAAATACTATAAACCGCTGTCCGATGGCCGTGATGAATGGGATGGTACAAAACATCATGGGATCTACATTGATGATCATTGGCAATTATCGAAAGACCTCGAAGTTTATGCCGGCCTCAGATATGAACTCTATAATGGTAATCGCACGGCTGAAACAGCACAGGCCTATACAAATGGAAAACCATCCAATTTTGTTTTGCATGACGTTGAATTTGATGAAAGCGCAATTTTACCCAAATTGAGTATTATTTATTCGCCAATGCCATCACTTTCAATTCATGGCAGAGTCGCCCGTGCGACCAGATTTCCTGATAATCCAGCCTTTTACTGGTATTATGGTGGATATCAACCTGAAATTGACCCCAAAACTGATGTTGTCCGCAAAGAATTGGCTTATGAAGATGCCATGCAATACGAAGTTGGATTTTTGTACAAATTCGAAAAAAAATTCTCCATCCATACAAATATTTATAATTACGAAATAGACGATTATATCCGATGGATATTTGGCTATGCGCCCAGTCGGCTGGTTTATAATATTGATTCTGTTGATCTATATGGCATTGAATTAGAATTTGATGGTAAATTAACAGACACACTTTCATTTTTCAGTAATTTTACCTATCAAAAATCAAAAAAGCATGGTGATGTGATGGATGCCAGTATGGGCCTTGATGATAGTCTGTCCGAACTGCCAGAAAAAAAATGCGCTGCCGGTTTGCGATATGTTTTCAATGATAAAATCAAGACAGAAATAAACATGCGTTGGGTGGACAAAACATATATTCCCTATGGCACTGATGCCGAGCCTGATGGAATCCCTGTTGGCAAGGATCTTGTGTTAAAGGAACTTGATGATTTTATGACCATAGACTTCTTTTTAAAAATACCGATGAAACTGAAACAGTTGGATGGGATGTTCACGCTTGCGGTTGAAAATCTTTTTGATGAAAGTTATCAAGAAGAATATGGTTTTCCCGCTTTGGGCCAGACAGCAGGGATATATTTGGAAATGCGCTATTAGGTCAAACCTGTCCGAAATCGGCCAGGTTGTATCTGGATGTGGGGGCTGTGACCATATTTCCGAAAGCCAATCTGAAACTACGTTGGGCGTGATGCCTTTTCCCTGGCAATTAAGGCCGCACCCAAAGCACCCACAGTATCGGGTGATTCCGGCACAGCCACCTTCACACCATCAAGGATATAATTGATCGCACGTACAATCCCTTAATTCCCCAAAAAACGACGGGTGCCTGCGGCACATTTGTCATTCATTGCAAAATCTATGACCTGCCTTGTGAATTGAGCAAAATACCTTTGCTGTCTTGCCCGCCAATATCGCCAACACGATATCAAATATACAATCTAAAATAATTGTTTTCAATTCATAAATAAAGTGCTATGAAAAACTAACAAATATTCGAAAAAGTGCTATGAAAATTTTACAAACCAATATTTATTTGTATAAAAATGTATAGAAAAATCATAAAACACTTAAGAAACTGGAAAGATAAGCCAGACAGAAAACCTTTGATTCTAAGAGGTGCCAG
>Ga0272440_1002403_pt1 | contig 14610 bp, 3 predicted proteins | sample SSMMMBAug17_FD_192440 | JGI IMG/M metagenome (GOLD analysis project Ga0272440, IMG submission 192440) | Marine sediment archaeal communities from Little Sippewissett salt marsh, Falmouth, MA, United States - SSM-MMB-Aug17 | ecosystem: Environmental > Aquatic > Marine > Wetlands > Sediment ...
TTAACACGGAGTTGAAACATGAATAAACAAAATGAATTGCTCAGGCAGGACATGAATAAACAAAGTGATTTGTTCAGGCAGGAAATCAATATACCGGAATTCTGTAAGGTGTCCCCGGAATTCTAAATTAGTTATTATTATTTTTTTGGTCCGACCCCAATTTAATTTTCACGATTTTGTTGATTTAGATAAAAGACATTCCATGTACTAAGATCAATATTGAAAATATCCGACTCTTCACAAGTAATACAACCTATCATGAAACTAAATATGTTTTCTGCTTTTAAAGAGGGTCGTTTCTTAATTAGATTATTTAAGATTTCTTTTCTTTTATTGTTTTTAATAGGTTTTGTATAATATAAACCACCTTGTAAACAAAGTGGAAAACTGTAAAAAGAAGTCCAAAAATCATTACCTTTTTGCTTAGCAATAAGTACACCCCAAGAATCCATATAACATACATCTGAATATGTTATCTCTTTTACTATCCATTTATTATTTTCAAATATTGTGCTTGTATCAATTGATGCATATTGTTTCAAACTATCAATTATTTTGTCGCTAAAAGTCTTTGTTGTTAAGGAAAATTCTTTATTAGAATGATTTATTTTTAGCATTTCAGTTAAATATGATGCATAATGTTTCAAGCTATCAATTATTTTGTAGATAAAAGTCTTTGTTGTTGAGGGATATTCCTTATAAGAATGAATTTCTTCAATCATATCACTAAAAATAAAATTTTTTTTTTTATCGGAAGGACTAATTTGATCATAAATTGTATAAGCTTTTGATTTTTTGTCGTTTATCTCTCTCCATAGACATATTCTTTGATCTTTAATCTGATTTGTTAGGTCTGCAACTCTATGGTTACAAATCCAAAATATTTTTTCTTCAAAACTTTTGGAACTTTTCTCATAATGAATGAATATAAGGTCACCAGGAATAACTGCACTGCCCATACTTGTCGAAAAAATAAGGCTATGTAGCTTGCTTTTCTGATCAAAACAAAGTCCCTCGTAATCTATTCTCACCCCCTCTAAAGATGCAATAATTTTATTATTGTAAAAAATATTTACTGTTTTTATGCTATATTCTTCCCCATACCACACAATTTTTAATTGTTGATTCTCTGAAGGATTTAAAAATTTTCCTTGCACCTCTAAAATAGATGTTGGTACAAGATTTTCTTTAATATCATTCGATATATTTTCCCCTCTGCTAATGTTGTAATGAAAAGGGATTACGATGGCCAGTATAAAAAAATATAATAAAAATATGCTTTTCTTCATTTCTCTCCTCATAAAAAATAAAATCATCAAATAATTAGCATCGTAAGGGCAGTATTTATTTTATTGTATGGAAGTAATTAGTCTATTTAATATGCTTATTATCTGAACTCTGGTTCGTATGATAGGCTATGATTCGGGTTTTATTTACTATCAAAAATTTAAATGCTTGTTTTTTATTATTTATAGGTGAATTATTGAGGGAAATTATTTTTATCCGAACAAAACCAGGAATCATATCCGATTCAGTAACTAAAAAAATTGGTGTCATTAATTATTTTTCTTTTAATTCACAATTCAAGGTTTGACCCCATTTTCATGAATGACCCCATTTTCCCACTTTAATGGATGACCCCATTTTCCCATTTTCCCCAATCATCTTCCCCCCCTCTGATCTGGATAAAACCATTTATATATCCTCTCTGCTACTTGATGTGCCTCTCGATATCCTTTTTTAAACATACCCATATATTTTGATTCAACAAGTTCGTGCTTTAAAAGTGTAATATCATTAGCAGTGTAATCACCGCTTTCCAGCCGTTTCCAGGCGTTAGCTATTTCAGGATCTGCATCAAATCTTCTAATAGCATCGTCAAGCTGATGAGTCATATAAAATAAATGATCTTTTATTTTTTTTATGTGAAATCTTTTCATACCAGTATTTTCTGCGATCAAAGAAATGTCAGTTTTTGAACGTCTTATCATATTATAAACTATTTCGGCTTTTTCATAATCTTCCCACCATTTTATATAACTTGCACCACCAGTTACCTTAAATGATGATGGAATATAATCTTTTCCAGATTTATCATAAATTGTTCTCAGTATTTCAAAAGCTTCTTTACTTGTAAAGCCACTCTCTATAAGAGATTTAGCTTTAAGCTTGACTTTATTAATATATCTTTTTCTGAAAATACTACTGATAAAATTTTTAGATTTTTTTACTACGCTTGATATTCCATAACCTAAACCTTTACCAAATAAGTTTGCAACAGCATTAGGCAGAACATGTTGTGAAAAAGAACCACCTTTAATAAGATAATCAGAAAATGAATCACCAGCTGTCTCAATACCATATTCTAAAAATTCACCTCCAATAATAAATAAAGCTTTTGTTAACTTAGTGCTTTTAGAAACTAATTTAGCTTCCCCCCATAGAGGTATCAACCCTGTAGCCATATTTATTACCATATTCTTAGTAAAAACATAACGAGTATTAAAATCTTTTTTACCTTGAGCTTTGGAAATAGCGTATTCAATTCCTGTTTCAGCGCTAGTCTGTAAAGCACATTTTCCTAAATATGCAAATATAGCAATCGCAGTCGCTGAAAAAACAATATTACCATCAGGATCAATATACGCAGTAGGGTTTTGGTAGGCATATTGATATTTATGCAATGAAGGTGGTATAATTAATTTACCAATGTACTTATCTCTTGAATAAAATCTTCCAGTATCCTCATCATAATACCTTGCCCCAAAATAAATCAGGCCTGTATTTTCATCATGTTCCTGGCCTGTAAACACCTGTCTGTTATTACTTTCCCCTTTTTGTTCAGTGATTTTTCCCCAGGGATTTAATTTATATCTTACTTTAATTTCACCATCATCTGTGGATAGATTGGTGGTACTGCCTAAAGCGTCTTGATGATAATATTGATTTTTGAAATTGGATTGTTGGAGACAAATGAGTCGGTCGGAATAATGATATCTTGCAAGGAAGTTGTTATTTGTATCGTTTCTTTCTTCGATTACTGCGGTATCGTCATAAAAATAATTGATATTACCACGTTCACTGTATTTATGACGAATACGCATGCCTTCGGAATTGTAATCATATTGGCCTAAAATATCTATTTCTCCAGCTGGCGGGCCTCGTGTGACCTGGACTAATTGATCTTTGGAATTATATGTATAAGCAATATCTTCTGAGATACTGGTATCTGTTTTACGAATCGTGTTGCCATTATTGTCGTATGTATAATGAATTGTTTTACTGATGTGATCAGGATCAGAACCTTCTGTGATTTTTGTTAGCCAGTTTGTTTCATCATAATGATACTTACGAATATTGGTATTATTGTCTTCGGTGATGGTTTCTGTTTTTCGGTTGTAAGCTTCAAACGTATATTGCACGGTTGATTGCTGTTCAGAGCCTCTCCATATGGTATATGATTTCATGCGATCCAATGCATCATAATCATACGTTGTCACTTCTGTATATGCTTCTGCATCATACGTTGTTACTTCTGTATACGCTTCTGCGTCGGCAAATGCGCTCTGATATTCTGTTTGCTTTTTTCGGTTGCCATTATTGTCATATGTATATGTAAATTTAGATAAGATTTTGTTATTATTTAAATTGCTGATTTGAGTTAATTGATTAAGCTCGTTGTATTTATATTCAACTTTCGTATTGTTTGGATATGTGAGATTTTTTTGTTTACCATCAGGATAATATTCATATTTAGTATTGGAAACATTATTAATGACTGCATCTGTAAGCCAGTTTCTATTATTGTAAGTATATGATGTTGTACCAGATGCTGTTTTTACAAGTGTTCGATTTCCATTTGGGTCATAATCGTAAATAAGGGTATATCCGCGTTGATTTGATGATATCAGGCGATCAAACATATCGTATGAGTTGATTGTAATATCTTTAATAGATGTGCCATCATTATTCGTTTTTTGTTCTTCAACTCGCGTGATATTATCATTTTCATCATAATCATGTGTTATTTCTCTAATCGTATAAAATGGAGTTTTATTATTTGGATATTGAGATTTAATTTTTCTTCCAAGTCCATCATATTCGTAAGAAAATTTGTTGTTCTCTGGATCTTTCAAAGTAACCATATTGCCTTCTTCATCATAATAATATCGGGTGATGAGATCTTCGGCCTGCTTATGCTGAATTTGCATTTTTTTCCGATTGAGCTGATCATATTCAAATTCAACATCGTTATTATTCGGATCAATTTGATGGGTAAGATTGTTGTTTTTATCATACTCATATTTTGTTATCAGGTTTAAGCCATCGTTTTTTGTGCATCTACTATCAATTGGATTAGAAGGATCATCTATCACCTCTATTAATCGATTGAAGGTATCGTATTTCATTTCCCTGCAATTGCCTTCAGGATGTATTGTTGAAAGAAGGTTTCCCTGTATGTCATAGATTGAATATGTTTTTTGACCTTGAAAGTTTTTCTCGATAACACGATTTTCTTCATCATACTCAAAGGTTGTTTCTTTTTTATCTTCTGAAATCGATTTTTTTAGGTTACCCACATTGTCATACTTTCGAATTTCATCTGTTCCATCAGGATATGTTGTTTTAATTAATAAATTTAAACTATTATATGTGTATGTCGTTGTATTTTTATTTGCATCAGTGACCTTTATCTTATTACCCATTAAATCATATTCATTCAGTTCAATTCTAATTTCTTTAGAGGAGTTACCACGCCTGATTTCTTTAACGCGGTATAGATCATCATATTCATAAAATGTCGTAAAGCCTCGCTTATCAACAACTTCTTTTAAGTTACCAACGTTATCATAAACCTTTTTTTCTGTTTTATAAAACTCATTATCTTTAACAACTTCTTCAATAATTGTTTTTTCTCTGTCTAGCTTGTCGTATGTGAATTCTTTTTTATACCCTCTTTTATCAATGATTGATTTAACTTTTCCACTTTTGTAGTAAGATATTTCTTTACATTTATCATAATATGGATCACATTCTTTTATTGGAAGATTTAAAGCATTATATTCAGTCGAATAAGAATTTCCTTTATAATCAATTGTTTCAATAGTATTTCCATTTAAATCATAATAAATTTTTGTCTCTCTGCTATCCTGTAGATTATTTCCATGCTCAACTTTTTTGATCAATTGATTGTCCTCATTATAATAATAGCTTGTTTTTAATAATGATCCAATATCTTTATATCGTATTTCTTCTTCCACATTTCCATTATAATCATATTTAAATTCTGTCTTTGTAATGTCTTTCTTAGCTTTAACAATAATTTCTTTTTCAACCAGTCCTCTCTTATCCCTTTCCCATTTTCGAATTCTTTTTTCAGGATCTTCAGTTTTGACAACATTTCCACCTGCATCATACTCATTAATTGTAATATATTCTTTGCCCGAATTATCCTCATCCATTATTTCCTTAACAATCGTCTGGTATGGCCTGTTCCAGGCGTCATAGTTGGTTGTTATCTCCTGGTAGTTTTCAATTGTTTCAATAATAATATTGGTATTGTCATTGTATTGTTTTTGTTTGACAAATGTTTCACCATTAACTACTCTTTTTTCCTTAGTTAATCTATTTTGTTCATCATATTCATAGGATACACTCTTGCCTTCTTCGTCTTTTTCATATACCAGGTTTCCATTATTATCGTAATCCCATATATGTTCATTCTCGCCAGTATCAGTTCTTTTTATTCTTTTTGTGAGTAAATACAAATTATTATATACGAACTCTGTTTTTCTATCTTCCTGAAATTTCTCAGTAATTGATTTCAGATTCTTTTCAGAATCAGATTCGTTATAATATTCGTATTCTACCTGAATACATGAATATGATAATTGACCTTTACATGATCCTTTCATTTCTTTATCTTTTGGTTTCCAAGTATTGGTGACACGATTCATTTCATCATACTCATAATCAACAATAAATCCATTATAATCAATTTCTTGAATAACATTATCAGCGAGATCATATTTATATTGGATCTGTTTTGTACTTGAATTCATTCCGCTGCCTAAAACAACATCTTTACTTATCGCTATTTTTCTATTTAATTTATCATAGCTATAAGTTGTTTTATTGTCATTCCAGTCTGTTTCAGTGAGAAGATTATCGTTGTCGTCATAAGTAAAAATCTTTTTTGCCCCATCATAGCGGGTAATCTTTTCCACCCTATTTTTACAATCATAATAGTATGTAAGTTTAAGTCCCATCCTATTTTCCTCTGTTTTTATAAGTCCATTGCTATAGTAGGTAAAAATCTCATTTCTTGAGGAACCTTGGGGTAATGTATATTCTTTAATTTCGGGATATTCAATATTGGTCTTTTGGTCAAGATCATTATAAGTAAATGTTGTTACGTTTCCATATTGATCTTTTGTGCTTTTTGTCCTACCTCTGACATCATTTGTAAATGCAGTGATAACATTTTCAGGTTTAATAAACTTGGAAAGATTACCATATTTATCATAGACATAGTTTGTCTTGTTATCTTCAGGGTCAGTCAATATTTTTAATAAACCAACAGCATTTTTATTTTTTACTGTGTAGTATTCATATTTCATACGAATCGAATTTCCAATGGAATGTTCTTCTACATTACCATTCTCGTTATTTATAATCCATTCATGTTTAATATTGTTTTTATCTATTTTCTTTGTTGGAACATTAAATTTTTGATGCCATTGAGTTTTCGTACATGGGACTAAAGGACTACATATTTTTTCAGCCGAAGGATTTTGATACTTTGTTTCATTATATGGAGAAGTTTCATGGGTTACATTGCCATTGTCATCATAGGCATAAGATATTTTAAATTTTCTCCCATTTGTTCTTGAAAGCATAACATTGTCATTATATCCAGGAGAAGCAGGAGAATCAATTGACCACTCCATCTTAGTTATTCTATACTGACTATTCTCCATTTCTTCTCTGATCACGTTCGTATTACCATAATTGTTAAGAACAAATATTTTTTTATGACCTCTTAGATCAGTAATTTCTCTAGTATTTGTATCTGTTTCATATTTAAATTCAATTTTCTTTTCAATCCCTGAATATTCAATGGTTTTGATCATTTCTCTTGTTTTTAAATAAGGCATTATAACTTTCATATTCTTCAATTTAGCAGAGTCAATATCACCATCAATGCAATACTCGTAAAGTGTACTTTTATTTAAATCATCCACACGACTTAAATTATATTCATCTTTAGTGCTTTGATTTTTTTCATTTTGAATGACGTAGTTATATTTTTCGATTTTAGTATCGCGGCTTGCACTGGTTAAATATCCTTTATCATTATAAGTAAAATTGACAGAAATATCATCTGGACCTAAAACAGATACAATTCTTTTTTGTTTGCCAAAAAAACCTGCATTAACGTCACCATATTTAAATGTCATTGATCTGTTGACAGCATCGTTAACTTGAGTGAGTAAATTGTTTTCATAAGCCAATGTCATTTCATTACTATTTCGATCAATTATAGATTCTAAAGGAGTTTCAGGGTATCCCCCTGAAGAATTGTTTCCTGGAATGATTAATGCTTTTTGTTGAAATAAGAGTCTATAAATAATGCTGTCGGCAACATGTATTATCGCGCCATCATCATCTTTTACTTTTTTGAAGTATGGATATTTATATTTATATTTTGTGCCATCTTTTTCAGTATAAATAAAAAATTTCTCTTCAACTGGTTCATTTCCCGATTGACTACTTTCTTTGAGAACATTAAGTTTCCCATGTTTTCCAAATTGAGGCGTCCATTCACCACTTGACTTCTGCTTTCTAAATAAGGTTCCATTAACAAGAACCACAGTCCAGTCATATTTATTATCATCTGGAATATCTTCAGGACTGAAAAACCTTTCTCTCAATTCTTCTACCCAAAAAGGAACACTACCATCAAAATTTTCACGAGTAGATAGTGGTTTTAATATTAAATCATAATTATGGCTCCATCCAGGGCCAAGTATATCATCTCTTTCAGGAGGCCGCTGATTGTTATAGCTCCTGGAAAAAGCAATTTGAGGACCAAGGCCCTTTAAAGCAAAATCCTGACGTGAAAGGTTTAATGAGCCATCTTGAATCAAAACATCATGAGCAATAATCTGGCCTAACATTTTTCCTTCAACTTTTTCAATAAGTGTTCCTTTCATAAGCACTGTTTGAGAACTATTTCCTTCAACAGATTCAGCTTCAATTTTTACAATAAAATTATCTTGAAAATACTGTTCTAAGGTTTTAAAATCCAACAAAAACGCATGTGCACCTGGCTTTAATATTTTTTCATCAATAAAGGTTTGGGGAATATCTGTTTCTTTTTCTGAAAAACCAATTTTAATATATGATTCTTGAGTTAACCAAAAAGTAATTATTTTAAAATCGTCTGTACTTTTGGGATTTCCTGTTTTTTTGTTTTCAAATGCACCCATACGAATAGTTCTTTTTAAAGCAAAGGGTTGCCAGTCACCAACCAGTAAAGGAAAATTTAAATATTCATAAAGTGCATTGCCAGGATCATCTGCCTGGTATAATTGAAGTGCAATAAAGTCTTCATCTTGCATTTCAGGAATAATAGACATCATAAGATTTTGTTCCATTTTTTGTATACCCAGCAACAGCGATTCATTTTGTAGAACATCGGAGTAATGAAAATCCACACTTGAGCCTGTTTCTGCCAATGTTTCCTGATAGCCAACACCAAAAACAAATTGTCGATTACCTTCAAAACGTTCCAAAGGATCAATTTTTAATTTTTTTAAATCATAGTTCATATCTACTGTTGTAACCATAACGTTTAAGTCATCATTGAATTTTGTTTCAAAATCAATGTCATAATGCTCAAAATGATAGAGACTAAATTGATATTCAGGACGATATAGCCAGATGTATCCCTTTTCTATATCTTCTAATATGAGATCGTTTTTAGCTTTTAAATCCTTATTTGTTTCTTTATAATCTTCTTTTATTGTTTTAATCTGATTGTAAGCATTATTAAGTGTGATGGACTCATTAAAAAATGGAACTTTTATCGGTACATAATGTTTCGGTCGATATTCCAGGGCTTCCTTACCAGCACCAAGTTCATCAAAATTAGCTTTTGATGAAAAATTCGAAGGTCCCCCCTCAGGAGCTTCACCATTAACATGGATATAATAATGTCCCTTATCAATTTCGTTTTGAGGTAATTGGAGTACCTGAGTATGATAACCTGGTTTAATTTCAAAATTACTTATTTGATTTAATTTATTTTTTTCTACAATTTTTGCTAATCTGCCTGTAAAACCGGGTAGATCTTCAGGCAATGGTAAACCATTTTGATCTAACCATTTTGAATATATAACAATATAAGAGTCATCAATTAAACCTGAACCTTCAAAACCAATAAGACTTTTACGTTCTTTTTCATCAGTAGAAGTAGCATTAATGGTTTTATATTTTCTTTCTGCATAAATTTTTAAATTAGGAGGGAGCAATTTAATGGATTCAAGTAATGTTCCAATTAACGAAGACTTTAATTCCTTGCTATAAGTTAACCCCAATCGAGCATAACCTGTTCCCATATAGCCAGTAGCACGATTGACAATTATTATTTGAATAATCTCACCTGCTCTCGGTAAATCGGAAGGTTTTGTTAAAAGCTCAGGGGCAACATTTGTTTTTGACTGCCATCTGTCATGATTCCATCCAAGAAATTGGTGCGCAAGTGCATCTCTACCACCTATTGCTAATTTATAATTTATTCTTGCTTCATCCTTTAGCTCAGATATAATATCAGTTCTATGAAATTCTGGCCCTTCACCAGCTTGTAAACCTTTTCTTTCCAGGATTATCTGATTGTTTGACTTACGAAATACATAAATATCTGTATTTTCGATATCTTTTTTACCTATGGTTTCTAATAAACCATTATGCCTGAGTATTTTATTTCTATCTCGTAAACGAATTAAAAAAGGTCTATCGTTTTCTGGATCAATTTCATCTTCAATATAAAATTGCACGTAATCATCTTTTTTATCTTTTTCATCTTTTTTATTTTTTTCATCTTTTTTATCTTTTATGAAAAAATTATCATCTTTTCCATCTGTATTCATATCAAATTCATTATATTTAGTCTCTTCTCCGAATTTTATTTTTTGGTATGTATAAGATGTAGCTGCTACTGCCGTGTAATTTTTAAATTCTTCAGACGAATCATCTATCATTGGAATATTATCAAAAACATCTTTATTGTCTTTTCTTTGAATATTTGAAAATTTAGCAGTGCCTGTCAACATACTTAAATCAATTGGAAAATGTATTTCATCGACAGAATTCGTGGAATTTTCAATTTCAGCTGCTTTGATTTCCATATATACCATTATACTCGATAATGAATCCACAGGAATTGTTGATGCCGATAAGCCCGAACAATATTCATCAAATGAATGTCTTTTTAAAAATTTTCCTATACTAACTCTTGATTTAGGGTTAAAATATCCATATTTTAATTCAGCAATAAGAGTGCAATAATAATTCATTGTATATCCTGGGCATGGAGGAATATAGTACATTAAAGCATATAAGCCATTGCGATCTGTAAAAGTTCTGCTGTTACCCAGATTAACAGTAATCATCGATCCAATTACAGGGGCCAAAAGTTTGTCTTTATTTCTATTAAAACCAGACAACCTATCCAGGCCTTTATTTTTGTCCCTTTTAACCTCATAACCTAAATAATTTTTTGTTTGATAATATACGCTTCCATTTCTATGCAAAATGACATAAAATGAATCCTCTTCTAATGGTTCTATCTTATTTATATCAATTGGAAATTCATATGAAATGAGATCATAAGCATTTTTAAATTCTTTATTAATAAGTATAAAATATGTTCTTTTTTTAGGGAGAGGTTTTGATATTGTTTTATCATTTATTTTAAATTCACGCTTCATATACTCTTTTACTGATATAATCTCTTTTTTTTCTTTTTCAGCCTCTTCAGGTGTAAGATAGTTGTTTGAGTGAGAACGATAATCACTGGCTGACATAATAACAGCATTAATGTAGGGTTCTTCTAATTGATTAAATTTTTCAACAGTTTCGCCTTCCAAAGTATATTCGACAATATAGAATTCATTGCTCGTGTAATATGCATTTTTATATCCCAAATTGAGTTTGGATTGGTAAAGCACCTTACCTTTACTGCTTAGTAAAACTGAGCATGTGCCTTTTTCTAAACTCTCATTAAGCCTGATATCTATATAGAATTCAGAAATTATTAAGTCTGTTTCATCCAAATATTTTACATTGTATAATACATAATTCGTATTAATCTTAAGTTCAGGTTTTTCGATTAGTTGATTTTTATTACTTTTGTTGGGAAAATCTTTGTCTTCAAACTCTTGTTTTGTTAAAATTTCACTGTCATCTTTGTATTTTTCCTTCAATTCTCTAAATGTATCTATAACAAATTTATAGTCATCAGCAGACATAATTCTTGCATCTTTATATCTCTCATATGGATTTTCAAATTCCTGTTTTATTTCACCTTTTTCATCATACTCAACTATAATATATTGACCTTTTTCACCAAGAACTGGACCTTTTCCTGCTAACACCCCTACTTTATACTTAAATGTTCCAATATTAGCCATTGCCTTGTTGCAATTCAATAAACATACGATCATACTAATCGTACAAGATATCAAGATAAAATGCTTTATTTTGCTTAACCAAAAATTCATAATACTCCCCAACAAAATTATTGTATGTCAAATTCCCCTATCAATCGAGGAATAGAAAGTTTTCCTTCACTGTATTGCTGTAAAACACTTTGTTTTTCTTCTGCCACAAGGGCATACCCCATATAATCCAGACGTTTTAAAGCAACATCTCCCTGGCTGGAGACTGTTTTAGAATTGTGATCTATTTTTCCCACACCCACAGGCATTATCATTAACGATTTTGGATCAAGTCCTACCAGTAAGACTAAATTGCCGGAATTTTCTATATACGTTTCAATATATTCATGACTGCCTTGAAGCAGGGGCATTTTAAATGACATGCCCATATCTCCACTAACGTTTATGGTCGATGGCTGAAATGAGAAAACCCAGTGTGGTATTGTGGCTGGAAGACTGGTATATGAAAATTGTTCAAATTGCATAAATTGAACATGGACCAGTCCATTGTCTTTGCCATCAGGAAAAGTAAGTGTTGTATTTGTCAATGTCAGTGTTAATTCATTGTCTGCCAGTTGCACGATTTCATTACTGTTTAGGGGTAGATATGGAACCTGTTCATTTAATATGGGGATTTTGATGACACCAGTTTGATTGATTCGGCCTTCTTTAATGAGTATCCATTGCTCCACCATACCAAATTTATTGTTTTTCATGTCAGGATTAATGATGGCCTTGTATCTTCCTGATGGAAGGGCATTACCTGCTGAATCTCCAAATCCAAAGGCAAAACTGCCATTGGAATCGGATTTAGTACTGCGCCCAATATCAGGAATATTAATGTCTATTCCTTCAACTGGCACCATAAACTGATCTGCCACAAAGCCCTGTATAAAGGTTGGAAGCGGTCGAATCATAAAACTTGATTTAAAAATTTCTTCTTTTTCTCCATTATTATCAGTATCGTAACTGACTGACAGATAAATGGTTGCGCCATATACAAAATCATTTTCAGGATAAAATGCCATCATCATGTTTTGAGGAAAATGCCCCACCCCACCTTTGACTGGCGACATGTCCTTATTGACTTCAATCATTTCTGTGTCGTTCGTGCTATTGACATCGGTTCCTTTTTCATAAGAATAATTATAAACCAATCCATGCACAGTCTCAAAAACCTCAACCGCCACTTTTGAAGGGTCTATGGATTGATTAAAATAAAAGGCGATAAACGAATTGGGTTCTATACCTTCTTCATTAATATCGGGCTCGACACGATCAACCGCTATATCTTCTGAAGCACTATCGATTAATAAATAGTTATTGAATGTTCGGGCAAGGATTTGTTCATTTTGATCTTGCACATAAACACTGATTTTATGATGCCCATCAGCCATATTTTCTAAACTGACCAGGCCTGAAGCAAAGTTACCAGTTCGGCTTAATTGGATCGCCTCACCATTGTCTAAAGAAAGAAAAACAAGATCAGTATCAGCAATGTCTGATATTCGAACAGTTACTTTTATGGCTTCGGTTGATGTCAACGTATCAACATTTGAAGGTGAAATGATTTCAATATTTCTGCTGGCATTGTTTTTAAAAATAACTTCTTGTGTCGTTGTGTTATGCGCCTGATCCCATGCTGAAATAACAATTTTCTGGGTAATACTCGCTTGATCTTTATTCAGCAGAACCTGAGTTTCAAAAAGCCATTCTTCTGGATTTGTTCCAGGAACAACCCCAATGGATTGATCATTTATGCTGACACCTGCCAGATTCTTATCTGACACCAGACCGGTAATCATATATGGATTATCGATAATTTCATTGATAGATGGGGGTAATTCTATACCTGGCAGAATTAGATCCGGCTTTTTCATATCATATTTTACATCAAACAAAACAATTGTGCTGTAGTTTGCATGATCATAAGCAATGACATCAATGGTTAAGGTGTCTTCTCCTGTAGATGGAAACCACATTGGCACTTTAAAAGAAACAGAAGAATCATCATCCACAATCTCTGCCTGTTTATTGTTGACCCAAATACTTTTTACTCCCACAGTACTGGTTGCAAGACCACTGACATTGACATAGTCAGTGGTGATATACGTATTGGCTTTTGGTTCCCAGATTTCAATTGCAGGCCCTTTTGATCGTGTGGTTGAGGTTTTTATATAGTTTACTGTTATACTTTCAGATACCCTTGTATATGCGGTTTCTGCACTAACGATCAGGTTATTGATGCCTTCCTTTAAAGCAGCATGATTAAATTCAAACGTATATTCATTAGAGCTTCCTTCAGGAAATGCCAGTTGATCTAAAAATTGAACCTTGATTTGACCGGAATCCAGTTCAGAGCGAATAATGCCTTTGATATCAACAAAAGCTTGATTCAATAGAGATTGATTTAAAGGCTCACGAATGATAATTTCAGGTGTTTCTGTCACCATAACACTTACTGTAAGTGTCTCTTCTGTTTTATTTCCAACATGGTCTGATGCTGTTATGGTTAATTGATTGTCCATTGCTTTTAATGGCACATAACAGGTAAAACGATATGAATTAAAAAAACTGGCATAAAACTTTGAATCAGGATACCTGTTTGATTGGATCACAATGTCTTTTATTCCTGAATCAGCATCAGTAGCACTGCCATTTATTTCAATAGAAGTCATACGTGCATCTTTTGAGTCATCGTCTTGAAAATCTATGGAAAGGTCTGGAGACTTGGAATCAACCTTTAGATTCAGGGCACATTTTTTTTGTTGTTGGGTACTGACATCCAATAACTGAATGTCCCATTCGCCATCTTCAGGTAAAGAAAGATTAAAGGTTCCAGATGAAGCATAACCGGTTATGTGTTCGCTTTGTGAATGTGCAGTTA
>Ga0272440_1002404_pt1 | contig 14609 bp, 12 predicted proteins | sample SSMMMBAug17_FD_192440 | JGI IMG/M metagenome (GOLD analysis project Ga0272440, IMG submission 192440) | Marine sediment archaeal communities from Little Sippewissett salt marsh, Falmouth, MA, United States - SSM-MMB-Aug17 | ecosystem: Environmental > Aquatic > Marine > Wetlands > Sediment ...
ACTTTACCAATCATCTTAATCTGCGTCATCCAGGTTCAGACAATAAGGAATAACTTTGCTTCCTCCAACCTTTGGATACGCTCATTCTCATATCTTATTCAAATTATATGGTATAAAAAAGGTAAAAAGTAAAGGTAATCATAGCAAATTGTATTTTCCATCATATTCCACATCAGGAGCAAAAAATTGGGTTATCCTTACATTAAAACTTGTTAAAAAGTCTATAACATGTTATTTTTTAAAAATAATATAAAAAATCGTATTCTTTCTTCTGATACGATTTGATTATTTTTTCATTTTTCTAATAATCAATTTTTTGCCGAACAACTCACCATAACTTACAATGAAAAAGGGAGACATTATTTATGAACGCGTGGAATAATTTAAAAATTGGATCCAAAATATTTATCAGTATTACATTAGTGATTACGCCATTTGTCATTGCATTAATTATTTATCACAGCAATTTGAATTTTGTGTCAAATGAATTCAATGATGTGATTGACCATCAAATAGCGGCTGAAATAAAGGCACAAGAAGTTGAATTATTAATGCTTCAATGTCGACGTCATGAAAAAGATTTTCTGTTGCGGTATGATATGAAATATGTTGGTAAATTAGATAAAACCATACAATCTCTTAAAAATGAAGCCTTAAAAATTAAAGATTTGTCAGAAAGTCAATTATCGTTGAAACATGTAGATGAAATAATTCATCTGGCAAACGAATATTATACATTATTTCATAAATTAGTAGACTTGAATGTTAAAAATGGACTTGACCATAATTCAGGCTTACGCGGTGAATTTAGGGGTATTGTCCATAATCTTGCGCACCAGATAGAATATTTTGATGTTGAAGAAGAATTTATTACATTACTGAATATGCGCCGATATGAAAAAGATTATTTACGGAGTTCAATAGAAAATAATCAAAGCAACAAAAAAAAATATAAACAAAAAGTACTTGAACAAATCAAAACATATAAAACGTTATTAGATAGAAGTCATCAAAGACAAACAGATATTAATGTTCAGAAAAATGCTCTTTCTCAATATGAATCAGCTTTTCAAGAACTGTTTCAAAAAGAAACTCAAGATAATTATCAACGTATCAGGCAAGCTGCCCATGTCTTAGAAAGCTCTCTTGAACGTGTTTACATTCACGATGCAACAACTGTTTTACTAACCATTCGAAAACATGAAAAAGATTACATGATTCGAAAATTGGAAAAATATGTTCATAAAAATTTGAAGACAGTGGACCAATTATCTCAAATGATTAAACAGTCCAATCTTGTTGATAACAATAAATTATCATTACGAAAATTGTTGAGCGATTATAAAGTCAAATTTTCTGAAATGGTGAAAGCAGACAAAGAAATTGATCAGGTAATCGCATCAATGAGAACCACTATTCATAAAATTGAACCTGCTGTGGATAAACTTGTAAAAACATCCATGAATTCTTCAATTTCTATTCGAAAACAAGTTAAAGCTAACAGAATCAAATACACCAGAATAGCTATTTTTTGCGGAAGCAGTGCGTTACTGATAGCTTATATTTTAGCTTTTTTTATTATAAAACTCATCGTAACACCCATCAAAAAAACCATTGAAATGGCATCATTTGTAGCTGGAGGAGATCTGACCTGCAAATTGGATATAGATCAACAAGATGAAATTGGTGAATTATCTGCTTCATTGAATAAAATGGTTGCAGATTTACAATCAATAATTGAGGTCATTTCAGGAGGCGTTGCCAATTTAGCGAGTTCATCTACAGAATTGGCAACTATTTCACAAGAATTAAGTGCAGGTGCGGAAGAAACATCAAAAAAATCAGAAAATGTTTCTGTCTCTTCTGAAGAAATGAGTGCCAATATGAATTCTATATCTGCGGCTGTTGAACAGGCATCAGTAAATGTTGAAACTGTTGCAACAGCAGCAGAAGAAATGAATGTAACCATAAATGATATTTCAGAGCAATCGTCAAAGGCAAAATTAAAATCAGAATCGGCTGTTCAAATTTCTCAGGATGCCAACAAACAGGTTAATACATTGGGGAATGCTGCCAAACAAATTGGAAGTATTACTGAAACCATTACAGAAATCGCAGAACAAACCAATCTACTCGCATTGAATGCAACAATTGAAGCTGCAAGAGCAGGCGAATCTGGTAAAGGATTTGCTGTAGTGGCAAATGAAATTAAAGAGCTGGCACGACAAACAGGAGACGCAACAACTGAAATTAAAATTCAAATTGATAATATACAAAACTCAATTGGAAATACAGTTGATCAGATAGAACAAATTTCAAATGTAATAAAGGAAGTTAGTGATTTTGTAACCGAAATTGCTGCATCTATTAAAGAACAAACAACGGCTACGCAAGAAATTTCTCAAAATATATCTCAAGCTTCTTTGGGAGTTAGAGAAGTTGCTTCAAATGTTGCTCAGACCGTTTCAGTAACAAGAGGGATTGCAGAAGATATTACAGTTGTCAAAGATTTATCAAAAGAGTGCAAGACTGGAACATTGCAGGTAAAAGAAAGCTCAACATCTTTAAGCAGCCTTGCCGAACAATTAAAAAATATGGTAACGAAATTTAAGTGTTGAACAAAAGGGTGCAGCTTTTTTCCACTTATGAAACGTTTGTCTTCTTATTTAAATTATTGATATTTAAAGAGATAAATCGTTCAGAAGAATGGGTTTGAAAGGAATCGGGGCGGAGGGATTTGAACCCCCGGCTTTCTGCTCCCAAAGCAGACGCGCTACCAGGCTGCGCCACGCCCCGATAAAAAAAAGGTCTTATATCACTATAAAATTAGTATTGCAAGTATTTTTGTGATCCATAATCATTTTTTTTTATAAATTGATCTAAACCGCGTGATATTCCTCGAACAATTTTATCAAGAAAAGCATCCCTCATAAGATTATTTTCATCTTTGGGTCGTTTAATATTGGCAATTTCAATTAAAATAGCAGGCATATCTGCACCATTTAGAATAAAAATAGGTGCACCAGTAATTTTTCTGTCATTCAATTCAATTTCAGATAAAATACTGTTATGAATTGTTTTTGCTAAAATTTTGCTTGATTTTAAATGATATTGTTGCAGATAATCCCATAAAGGCGGCTGTTGAGAAAAGCGGTCAGTATAATTATTGTTTTTTGATAGTGATTCAAAAAACAATTCGCCTACACTGGGTTGCCAATAATAAGTGGCAAGACCTTTAGATTCCAATCGAAAACTGGCACCCACATGCAAACTGATAAATGCTAAGGCTTGATGATGGTTGGCTGTTGCAGTTCTATCTAACAAACTTTTAAAGGTGTCTTTTTCATGGGTTAATATAATATGGTATTTATGGGATGCTATTTGAATGAATCGATTGGCCAGCGCTAATGTAATTTCTTTTTCAGTGGTTTTAAAATAACCAGTTGCGCCTGAGTCATTCATGCCATGCCCTGGATCGACTACAATTATGGGTAAATCCTCTGAAGCAAAAAGCACTGAATAAAAAAAGAAAAGGCTCCCAATAAAAAAAAATAACGTTTTTAGCTGATATATTTTCATAAATTTACAAATGAAATTCTCAAATTACTTGACACATTCCATATTAAATATTATTTTTATGGACTACACTGTTTAATTGAATATTTAGGATATACTGTTTATTTCGATGGATTTCAAATAAAAAAATTTGACCCAACTGATAAAATAAATTGCGAGAGTGGCGGAATTGGTAGACGCACTGGACTTAGGATCCAGCTCCGGTTACGGAATGGGAGTTCGATTCTCCCCTCTCGCACTATTTTTTAATCCATGATAATCTTTGTTGTGGACTATAATTGTTGATCGGTTTTTTTAGTAAATAAAAAAATATTCAGATATCTGAATTAAAAAATGAAAAAAAGTTTATGATAAGGAACGATATTGATGGAAGAACAGAATGAAGACATGAACGTTCAGATCGAAGATATTTCAAGCGTCAAAAAAGTTCTGACGATTGAAATCCCTGAAAAAATTGTAACTCGTGAATTGAATAGTGCGTATAAAGAAATGAATAAAAACGCGCGTGTGAAGGGATTTCGAAAAGGCAAAGTCCCTAGATCTGTATTGGAAAGAATGTATGGTAAAGAAATTAATGATAACATACGTTCTCAACTTGTGAGTGAAGCTTATGAGAAAGCAATGATTGACAGTAAACTCAATACAATTGGTGAGCCTGACCTTGATATTCCAGAACTGAAAAAAGGATCGGCTTATACTTTTAAAGTTACACTTGATGTTAAACCTCAAATTGAAACAATTGATTTTAAAGGATTAAAGCTCACCAGGAATAAATATATCATCAGCGATGATATGATTCTCAATCAACTTCACACACATCAAAAAACAATGGCAACAACAGAACCTATTCTTGAAGATCGACCGGTACAGATAGGCGATAATGCTGTTATTGAATATGAAGGTTATAAGGATTCAAAACCGTTTGAATTGTTACCAAAAACTTCAGCTGTTCGTATGGAGCTGGGCAAGAATGAATTGTTCCCGGATTTTGATGAAAATATTTTAGGAATGAGCAAAGATCAGGAGCGAACCTTTGACTATGCGTTTTCTGAAAATTATCCTAATGAAACGCTTGCCGGACAATCCATTCAAATGAAAGTTACCCTAAAAGAAATTCGCAAAAAAATATATCCTGAAATTAATGATGAATTTGCCAAAAAATTAGGAAACTATCAATCGATAGATGAATTAAAAACAGCCATTAAGAATAACATGCAACGACTCTATGATAATGAATCAGAAAAAGAATTGCATGAATTAGTTTTCAAGCAATTAAATGAAAAAGTTTCGTTTGATGTTCCTGAAACATGGATAAAATATGAGCTTGAAGCCATTAAGCTTGAAATAGAGCAGGCACTCGCTTATCAAAATGCCTCAATGGAACAAGCAGGATTTACTGAGGAGTCCATTAGCACGCAATACAGGGGACTTGCTGAAATTCAGGCGCGAAGACATTTACTTTTAAATCATTTAATTGAACAAGAAAAACTGAACACTACTGATGAGGAAGTTAACGCTGAGTTTGAAAAAATTGCTCAGACCACTGGCAGATCAGTTGAAGATACTAAAGAGTTCTACACAAAAGAGGAAAACCGACAAAATCTTGAAATGTTAAAATACACCATACTTGAAAAAAAATCGCTTCAGATGGTACTGGATGCTAACAATATTGAAACCGTTGAACTCAAAGCCGATGAAATTTCTAATGAACAAAAAAATGATGACCCTCAATAGATTTTTTTCTATTATGGTATAATCAGTTAAATGACTCTTTTTTAGAAACCAATGGATGCATACAACCAAAGACCAGGGTAATTAATTTTAATAGATTTTACCCTGGTCTTTTCTATTAATGACAATCAACAAATTTTATATTTTAGATTAAATATGATGAAAGGATTAAAAAATGGCATTGATACCCATGGTGATTGAGCATAGCAGCAAAGGTGAACGGGCATATGATATTTATTCCAGATTGCTCAAAGATCGAATTATTTTTTTAGGTTCGGCCATCAATGATGAAATAGCAAATTTACTCATTGCCCAACTGCTTTATCTTGAGTCAGATGATCCTGAAAAGGACATTAATTTTTATATCAATTCACCAGGCGGTGTGGTTACTGCAGGAATGGCAGTATACGACACAATGCAATATATTAAACCTGATATTGCCACTTTGTGCATTGGCCAAGCGGCAAGTATGGGTGCAGTTCTTTTGGCTGCTGGGAAAAAAGGGAAACGATATTCTCTTCCCAATTCAAGAATTTTAATTCATCAGCCAATGGGTGGATTTCAAGGACAGGCATCTGACATTGAAATACAGGCCAAAGAAATTCTCAGATTAAAAGACAAATTAAACCATATCCTTGCATTTCATACGGATCAGGATCTTGAATTGATTCAAAATGATACCGATCGAGATTATTTTATGAGTGGGAAGGAAGCCAAAGAATATGGGGTAGTTGATCATGTCATTACTGATCGGAAAGATCTTGATGAAATGGAATAGAATTTGTAGAAAACCCATAACTTCAGGAGGTCGTAAATATGGCAAAGCGAAAAAAGAAAGATTTAAACACGAACGAACTGGTATGTTCCTTTTGTGCAAAAACACAGGATGAAGTCAGAAAACTGATTGCCGGGCCTGATGTTTATATATGTGACGAATGTGTTCAGCTTTGTTTAGAGATTGTTGATGAAGATGGTGTCAAAGGAATGGATGACTTTACATTATCTCCACACAGCATCATGGATGTATTAAATGATTATGTCATTGAACAGGACTATGCCAAAAAAATTCTAGCTGTTGCTGTTTATAATCATTATAAACGCCTGGATGCACCATCCCATATTTATGACCGATCTGTTGAAATTCAAAAAAGCAATGTTTTGCTGATCGGTCCAACAGGATCTGGAAAAACACTTCTTGCCAGAACTTTAGCCCGATTCTTAGATGTTCCGTTTACCATTGCAGATGCCACAACATTGACTGAAGCAGGTTATGTTGGAGAAGATGTTGAAACCATCATCCTATCGCTTCTTCAAAATGCAGATTATGATGTGGAGAAGGCTGAGCGAGGAATTGTTTATATCGATGAAATTGACAAAGTTTCTCGTAAAACAGAGAATCCATCAATTACAAGAGATGTTTCTGGAGAAGGCGTTCAACAGGCGCTGTTAAAAGTGATTGAAGGAACCATTGCAAGTGTTCCTCCAAAAGGAGGCCGTAAACATCCTCAGCAAGAATTTTTGCAGGTGGACACTTCCAATATTTTATTTATCTGTGGTGGAAGTTTTGAAGGTCTGGATAAAATTATTCAGCGACGTATTGGCAACAAAGTCATGGGCTTTGAAGCTAAAATAATAAAAAACGATGATAAAGACTTTGGTGAACTGCTCAAAATGCTTCAACCAGAAGATTTGCTTAAATTTGGACTCATACCTGAGTTCATCGGTAGATTGCCGGTAATTGCACCACTTTCCAATTTGAGTGAAGAAACTCTTGTTCGTATATTAAAAGAACCTAAAAATTCTTTAATTAAACAATATAAACAATTGTTTGCAATGGAAGGCGTTCATCTGCGATTTACGGATTCTTCTTTGGTAACCATTGCTAAAGAAGCTTTAAAACGAAAATCGGGTGCACGTGGTTTGAGAGCTATTATGGAAAAAACGTTGTTAGACTTGATGTATGATATTCCTTCCATGATGAATGTAAAAGAATGCGTCATCAATGAAGAGGTTGTCTTAAATGGTGAAGAACCCATTCTTGTATATGAATCTACTAAAAAACAGGCGTAATATTTTATGTTTATACCAAGATTTAAGAAAGATCCTGACCTTCAGGAATCGAACACTTTTATCCTTCCATTGATTCCACTTAGAGATATTGTTGTTTTTCCATACGTTGTTTTTCCATTATTTGTCGGACGTCAAAAATCAGTAAATGCCTTGATGCAAGCGATGAAAGGTAACAAGCAGGTTTTTTTGGCCAACCAGACCAAAACAGATGTTGAAGAGCCCAAGCAAAAAGATATTCATTTATTCGGGACAGTTGGAAGAATTCTTCAGTTGGTTAAATTACCTGATGGAACGGTTAAAACTTTGGTTGAAGGACTTTCGCGTGCACGCATTATACGTTTTTTGGATAATGAGGAAATTTTTGAAATAGAAATTGAACCTCAAGATGAACCAGAATTCAATCCACAAAGATCTGAAGCCCTTTCTCGTACAATGATTGAACACTTTGAAAGCTATGCTCAAAAAAATAAAGCAATACCACAAGATCTGGTAAAAAATGTTGCCGCCATTCATAAACCATCACAATTGGCAGACACAATTGCCGCCCATTTCCCATTTAAATTAGAAGATAAAAAAGAATTATTGAAATTATTTGATCCAAATGAGCGAATACCTGCTTTAATTAAAAAATTGGCTGCTGAAATTGAAATTTTTGAAATGGAACAAAAGATTAAGGGCAGAGTGCAAAAGCAAATGGATAAATCTCAGCGAAATTATTATTTATCAGAGAAAATGCGCGCTATCAAAAAAGAAATGGGATCTGAAGGTCGTGACGTTCAGGATGAGTATAAAGATTTAGAAAAAAGAATCAAACGAAAAAAAATGTCCAAAGAAGCGACAACTAAAGTTCGTCAGGAATTTAAAAAGCTGAAACTTATGCAACCCATGTCATCTGAAGCAACTGTGGTTAGAAATTATATAGAATGGTTTCTGGAACTCCCTTGGTTTCACAAAAAATATTCAAAACTTGACATTGATTTATCGGAAAAAATACTGAATGAAGATCATTATGGACTCGAAAAACCTAAAGAACGTATTCTTGAATATTTGGCTGTACAATCTTTGGTCAAACGGGTTCGAGGTCCTATTTTATGTCTGGTTGGTCCTCCTGGGGTGGGAAAGACATCTTTGGCAAAATCTGTGGCTCGTGCAACAAATCGTGAGTTTGTCCGTCTCTCTCTGGGCGGGGTCCGAGATGAAGCTGAAATTAGAGGCCACAGAAGAACCTACATTGGTGCAATGCCTGGAAAGATCATTCAGTCTTTGAAAAAAGTAAAGGTCAACAACCCTGTGTTTTGTCTTGATGAAGTTGATAAAATGAGCATGGATTTTAGAGGAGACCCATCATCTGCTTTACTGGAAGTTCTTGATCCAGAACAAAATGATTCTTTTAATGATCATTATTTAGATGTTGATTATGATCTTTCGGATATTATGTTCATCACCACTGCCAATACGCTTCATGAAATACCACTTCCGCTTCAAGATCGAATGGAAATTATTCGCTTATCAGGTTATACTGAAATTGAAAAATCTCATATTGCCAGTGATTTTTTGATTCCAAAACAGGCCAAACAAAATGGACTTAAACAAGAACAGGTTGTTTTTCCTGAAGACATTATTATCAGTATTATCAGAAATTATACGAAGGAAGCTGGCGTAAGAAATCTAGAAAGAGAAATTGCTGCTATTTGCAGAAAAGTTGCGCGTGAATTTGTTTCTAAAAGCGATGAAGACAAGCAAAACTTTTCAGTCAGAATAGATGAAGAACGACTTAACAAATTCTTAGGACCTTATAAATATCGTTATGGACAGGCAGAATCCAAAGATCATGTTGGGCTTGTTACTGGCCTTGCATGGACGCAATATGGCGGAGAATTACTCACCGTTGAAACGGTAATTATGCCAGGAAAAGGAAAACTTATGGTTACTGGTAAACTGGGTGATGTTATGAAAGAATCTGCCCAGGCTGCATTCAGCTATGTGCGATCCAGAAGCTACCTCTTAGAACTTGATGAAGAATTCTATCAAAAAAATGATATACATCTTCATGTTCCAGAAGGCGCAATTCCGAAAGATGGGCCATCTGCCGGTATAACCATGTGTACATCTATTGTTTCTGCCTTATTAAAAAAATCGATTAACAAAGAAATCGCAATGACCGGTGAAATAACGCTTAGAGGCCGTGTATTACCGATTGGTGGTCTTAAAGAAAAAACTCTTGCCGCACATCGTGGTGGTATCAATACAATAATTGCGCCTGAAGAAAACAGAAAAGATCTTCAAGATATTCCTGAAATTGTATTAAACAATATCGAACTGATTTGGGTTGAACATATGGATGAAGTTTTAAAGCAAACGCTTGATCTTGATTTTAAGACCGAAAACAAAGAACAATAACTTTTTTATTATTCAAAAAAAATTGTATGCAGCTGCTGTTTACAATTTTTTTTGAAAACTTTTTTTCTGCCCCCCCAATCATTTCAAATATCAACCAATTTTTTCATTACACTGTAAATTTTTCTCACTTATTCTTCCGTAAATATTTACATGTTTGCTCTACATCCTTTGTAAATATTTACATTAAATATTGTATTCAATATTCAAGATTTTATCAATATATTTTATAACCACTTTAAAATAATAAATATAATTCAGTACAAATATTTCTTGATACAGTTGGTATATATCATGTATAAGAAGATATATAAATAAAAGTTGTAGCCTTTTATATATGAAATCGATAAGTGAAATAGCGTTTTTTAATAACACATTTAAAGCAACTCTTATTTATTAGGAGGTATTAAGATGAAAAAAAGTTTATTTATTCATATAATAGTATTCAGCAGTTTTGTGCTGCTTTGTTTGAATGCTTTTGCTAAAGAAAATGTCAAAATTTATCAGCAAGGTCTTGAAGGATATTACCAGGTTCAAGATGCGATCATAACAAATTTATTTGTGCAGGATACCAATGGTAATGGTGTTACAGCCAGAGAAGGATATTTAAGAGCGTTCCATCAGTTTTACGAAGCAAGGACGCTTATACGATTTAAGGATATATCATTGCCATACAATGTTGATTTTGTTCGAGCTGAATTAAAATTAGTGGTCACAGACCGGATCGGTGGAATGATGCTGGCTGGTTATTATTTAGATAAGCCTTGGGATATTGAATCAGAATCGCTTGGGTGGAAAAACCGGATGGATGATCAGCCATGGTCAGAACCAGGTGGAAGTGCAGACGTTATTCAAGGAAAATCTTTTATTATCAATGGCTTTTCAGGAGAAGGCATTCAGGAAAAGATTATTCCACTGGATAATGAAGTTGTCCTGAACTGGTTGAAACAACCCTCAAAAAATTTTGGTATTCTGATTACGATGCTTGATAAAGATGCTTCAGCCTGGATTCATTCCAGCGAAGATCCTCAGCAGTCGTATCGTCCCCAATTGATCCTTTATTATGAATAAGAGATCAACGATAGTTATCTAAAGGCTTTACTAAAGGCTTTACGTGATGAATAATAATGATTGATCCGTCTTAATAAATCGCATAACAGCCTTATCTGAATACGCTTAAATTTCACTATCCTCTCAGTAGAGACGTTGTATGCAACGTCTCTACTCTTTCCTGATATTAAATATTGACTCAAAAAGATATGTAGTATAGGTTTATATTTTAAAAAATTCTATTATATCCAAGTAAAAATATCCCAACTTTTGAATGAAGAAAATATCATACATAATCGTTAAGGTGATTTGTTATGAATACCAACCAATCAACGTACTGATTGTTGATGACACCCGAAAATTTATTTGCTCTTGAAAAGGTTTTAAAACCTTTGAACCTTCATATTGTCAAAGCTAATTCGGGGAATGAAGCTTTAGAAAAAATTTTAGAATACACTTTTACGCTTGTTCTTTTAGATGTTCAAATGCCAGAAATGGATGGTTTTGAAACTGCAGAACTTATGTCCAGTCTTGATGAGACCAAAAATATTCCCATTATATTTGTTACTGCAATTAATAAAGACCAGAAACATGTTTTCAAAGGGTATGAAAAAGGGGCTATTGATTATATTTTTAAACCATATGATCCAGATATATTAAGATTAGTTAGCGCCTAAGCTAACTTATCAAATTAATGAGGATCGTGTCCCCGGAATTGGAACTTATTTTTCGAGCATTCCTAAGTCCACTGACATAGGGTCTCTTTCTGTTATTAATGAATAATTTTTGCAATTTCTACAAGTAACAAATTTATCTTCAAAGAAGATTTTTTCATAATTCTTGTATTTAATTCAAAATGTAAAGTTCCCTTATTTGTAATATAAAAATTAAATAAAATTCCTTTCTGCCCAAAACCATCTGTATCACTTACAGTCATAATTGGCTTATTACTGATTTTATCTAAGATATTATTAAGATGAGATTCCATTGATTTAGTAACGTATAAAATATGGGGATTCCCAATATCACAAACTGTTAAGGTTTGCGTGATTTGTACAGGATAATTATTAACTTGTTTTGTTTTATATATTTTTTTAAGTATCGGAAAAATAGGATCATCTCCAATGACAGTTATAACAAATTTATCCTGATCTAATAAATCAGTTTTTGGCCAATTGGATAATTGAGCAAATTTTGATAAAAAAGCTGCTTTCATCAATTGAGAACGATCCTGGGCATAAACAAATGAAGTAGTGATCAGAAAAAAAGTGATGAAAATAATAAGATTGTATAGTCTGTTTGGAACCATAGTAGTTAATAGATCTGTTAATTGTAATTGTTTAAAAAAATTTGAAAGCATATAACTATCCGTTACCATTAATATTTACGGCCTATCGTGAATAATAATGAAAAAGGTTCACCTGTTGTCCCTTTATCAACCCAATTTGCATTACTGGTATAAGTTGGATATAGGTAATCTTCATTTAATAGGTTAGTTCCGTGAAGGTTTAGATACCAACCTTTCCCGCCTATATCATTTATTCGAAAATTAGCAGCAACAGTAAAATAATCGTCAGTCCTATTACCCAATCGCTGATTTATTATCCAGTGAGTATCCATTTGATCAACATAGTGTGCCGAAATGGAAAATTCAATATTGTTATGGATTCTGTATGCCCCTTTGAGATATCCTAACAAGTGAGGAGAGTATTCTACGTTTATATCTTCAAATCCATCTCGTTCATCAGTTGTATGCTGATAAGTTCCAGATAGCTCGACAAACAAATTTTCTATGGGCTGAGTTTGAAGAGTTAACTCAAAACCTTTGGTTATCATTTTTCCAGCATTAGTAGAAAAGGTTATTAATGTTTGTTGTGGTGAAAGGTTATATTGTCTAACAATTAAATTTTCAAGAATATTATAAAAAAAGGATGTATTGATAATAAATTGTGGTAAGGGTACTGCTATATAGTTTAATTCAAATGTTTGGATTTTTTCAGTTTCCAAGTTGGGTCTAAAAGCAGCCATTTGATCCATATTTTGGAAAAAAGATGGTATAGAAATAGCCTTGCCATATAAAAATTTGATAATATTAGTATCATTGATCGAATAAATAGCTGCAACACGCGGAATAAATTCGATTTTATCTTTCTCATAAGTATCAGATAAATACTTTTCTGTTTCGAGCCCAGGGTTATTCATTCTCGACAAATCATATTTTCGGTGTTGCTCAAGTCGAAAACCTGCCACAAATCTAAATTTATCCATAAAATGATAATCAGCTTGTGAATAAAAAGATAACAGGTCTATATCATCTAAGTTACATAATTGTGCATATTGAGAGAAATTATGCATATAAGCATTCATTAAATTATCAGAAACTCTTTTAAAATATATACCTGAAGTTAACTGTAAGCCATGCATAATCTTTAAATATGATATAATCTCAGATTCATACATTTCAGACTGACTGCTGCTATATCCGCTATCGTGAGCATTCCACCAATCAAAATATAGTCTTGAATTAAATTGGTGGTAGGTGAATTTAGCAGTCAATTTAAAAAATTCGGAAAATGATTCATCATAACCAACATTAATTTTTGTAATTTCTCGAACATATTCGGAACCATCTGAATACGAAGGAAATATTAAGTATATTTCATCTCTACTTTTATGAAAGCTAACATCAGCATAAAATTTTTTGTAGTCAACATGTAAATTAAATTGCTTGTATTCATTTTCTAATCTATCTTGTGTTGAATCTTTATAATTGACAACTGGAGGCAATTTATCAAGATGAGCTTGTGAAGACATTTTTGATAATGGTTCATCCAGTCCATTTGAAGATGCATAACCACCATTTAATGAAAAACTCAAATTTCCTTCAACACCAGTTGTGCGTAAAGTCACCTTTCTAGTATTCCGGGAACCATAGGAGGCAGAAAATAAAGAATTAAATTTATTCTGTTTATTATCTGTAATAATATTAATAGCACCGAAAAAAGATCCTGGACCATACATTACTGACATAGGACCTCTAATAACTTCAATTCTATCTATGAATTCAACAGGAATAGTAAACTGAGCCAATGGAAACATATCAAAAAAACCATCCGCTTGTGTGACACCATTTATTAAAAAAATAATATTTCTGGGGGAGCCTGCCCAAAATCCCCTTACTCCAAATATTGGCTTATATCCGCTCATATCATTTATTTTATACATCCCAGGTACGTTATCCAATATTTCTTCTAAAGAAGAAAATCCAAATTTTTCGATATCATCACGTGTAATGATAACAGTACTGGCGGGAATATTGGCAAGATTTTCTTTTTTTTTCCTGCAGTTGTTACAACAACTTGAAGCATTTCTTTCATTGACATATTAAAAATATCATCCACATTCAAGTCATCTATTTCTTGTTGTGAAGCATACAAAAATGATTGAAATAGAAAAATGAAAATAAACCATGATACTAAATTTTTATTAAAGTATTTCATAAAATACTCCTTATATTTAGATTAAGAACGCTACTATTACTAATTAGTTAGATTAAGGACGCTACTATTACTAATTAGTTATAGTTGTATTATTGAAATATTTCATAAAATACTACTTATATTTAGATTAAGGATTAAGGACGCTACTATTAGTATTAATTAGTTAGTTGTAGGAACATAATGCCCTTCGGACAATATAAAAGTTACTCTAACATTTTAATGTTATTACTTATAAATAATGTTAAGCATAATTTATAAAATTTTTGTTTTTCCGAAACATAAATG
>Ga0272440_1002405_pt1 | contig 14608 bp, 4 predicted proteins | sample SSMMMBAug17_FD_192440 | JGI IMG/M metagenome (GOLD analysis project Ga0272440, IMG submission 192440) | Marine sediment archaeal communities from Little Sippewissett salt marsh, Falmouth, MA, United States - SSM-MMB-Aug17 | ecosystem: Environmental > Aquatic > Marine > Wetlands > Sediment ...
TGCATGGTCTGAAGGACTTAAATCAGGAAATGGCGCCATGACAGATCAAAATGGTGCATATACCATTGTCGGTCTTCCTAAACCAGAACCGGATAGCCCTGAAAATGGCTATATCGTCGAGATTGATTCCAGTGAACTTTATCCATATCAGGCTTATAATCTTGCTGATGATCAAGAATACGCAATAAAAATAATTCCTGGTGCCGCCGCCAATCAGATAGATTTCTATCTTAAGTCAGGCAATACCCTCTTTGGACATGTTTATAATAATGATGGAGATCCTTTAAAAAATGTAAAAATTACAACATGGTCTCTTTCAAAATTAACGAGCAACAGTACAATAACTGATGAGTCAGGACTATACTCAATTCCAAATTTACCGCCTTCTGATGATTATGTTGTTGCTGCCTTTTCAGAACAGTATCCAATTCAGTACTTTTTCCATAAGAACAAACAGGAAAATGCAGACCATATTGATCTAACAGATGGTAATTTATATAATATTGATTTTCATCTGGATAAAGGTGCAATTATTGAAGGTAAGGTCTTGATCAAAAACGATCCCGATCCCGATCCCCAACCTGCTGGTGAAGGCATTTTTATCAATATCTGGTCTAAAACTGATGAAAGTTTATATACTGAAGCAACAGACAGTGAAGGTAAATATCGATTTGACAGCTTAAAAGCTGATGTTTCAGATTATGTAATTTATGTCTGGGAGGAGAACTATATCAGAGCTTTTTACCATGAGAATGGTACCGTTCATCACTGGGAACAGGCATCAAGGCTTCAAGCAGGCACAATTATTGAACCTAAAACTTGTGATATTACGCTGTCCAAAGGTTTCAGTATAAAAGGTTTGGTTACTGATGGTAATAAACCTATAGATAATGTTAGTGTTGAAGCATGGAATTCATCCAATCAATTCTTTGATGATGATGTCAGTACAGATGATATATCCAAAGCTTACAATTTTGAATTAACCGGGCTGCCGGGGGATGATACATATGAAATTCGGTTTGAGCACGATGCATATGTCGGTGAATCTCTCAGCGTTACAATTACAGACACCAATATTAATGATGCCAATTGCAAACTCCAATTACCTGGACGTAGTATTTCTGGTTATGTTTTAAATCTTGAACTTGATAAAAAGATATTTATCAAAGTGGGACCCAAGGGTGCTTCGAGTAGTAAAATGAAAGAACTGATTGGAACAGATGCTGATCCACCATATGAAGTTTTTTATGAGTTTACTGGCTTAAAACCCGCAAAAAATTATATTGTTGATATTGAACCAACTTCAGATTATCCCTATACATCTTACGGTAATATTGATTTAACGGATGGAGATCAGGACAACATTAATCTGGAACTGTTAACTGATACACGGTCAATAGAAGGAACTATTACTTTTCCGGATAATGCCAGCAATGGTGAAACTGTCTGGATTTATGCATGGTCTGCAAATCTTTCATCTGAGAATCAGACAATAATTACATATGAAGATACCAGGGTTATACCTTATAAAATCAATGGCTTGAAATCATCTGATGATTATATTGTGTCAATAGAATCAAATGTATACAAACATCAATTTTATGAAAATACAGGCTCATATAAAGATGCTACAAAAGTTGATTTAACGCAGGATCAGCATAACATAAATTTTGTTCTGGAAAAAGGTGCATTGATTTCTGGAACAGTTTATGATGTTGATGGAACAAAGATGCCCAATACCCGCGTTGAAGCCTGGTCTGATAGCACAGCCCACCTGGGATTTATCAATACAGATTCTAATGGACATTATGAAATAGGTGGGTTGAAACTGACAGATGATTATGTTGTCTATATTAGTTATAATCAATCATATTTCTATTATAGCACAGATGGTATTGTATATAGCATGAATAAGGCAACACCAGTTTCTACACATCAACTTGCAAATAAAATTGACTTTCAATTACCAGAAACAGGAATAATTTCCGGTATAGTTCGAGATACAAACAATAAACGTTTGGGCAACGTTATGGTGACAGCCCAATCAGTCTCAAATGATGCAAACAATGGATGTAAAACAAATCAACTGGGTAGATTCATTATCAGAGGGTTGCCTGTAAACAATGATTATCAAGTTTCTGCAACACCGAATAGTGAAACAAATTATATGTCACAAACTCAGACAAATATTAGTACGGGGTCAACATATGTTAACTTCTCTCTATTGAAAGGTTACATTGTAAGCGGAATTATACAAAGCTGGACAGGAGAGCCCGTGGCTGATGCCAAAGTAGAATTCTCATCAAGAAATAATATTGAACCTCAGCCTTATTATACTGAAGAGAATGGTGAATTTTTGATTGGTGGTATTGCTGAAGGCGTTTATTATTTCATTGTTACAGCGCCTGATAATTCTCAATTGATTGATTATTTTGAAAACGGCTTTGTGGTTGATAACAACATATCTGGTAAAATGGTTACATTAAGACCCGCCACTCTAATTGATGGAACTGTTAGACTGGCCGATAGTAATTTTGTTACGCCGTTGTCTGATATTATGATATCTATTTTTTCGAAATCAAATTCATTTTGGACGAGTACAATAACAAACTCATCCGGTTATTACTTTTTTAACAACCTTCCTGAAGCAACGGACTATCTTATTAAAAATGTATCTGATAACTATTTAACGCATGTAGAAATAAATCGTGCTTCAGGGGAAACGGTTGATTTTGCAATAAAGCCTGCTGCTGTTCTTAAAGGTATGTTGATAAATGCGCAGACCGGTGCAGGGATAAAAAATGCCAGGATTGAAGTTCGTTATCAGGGACTAATTCATGATGAAACAAGAACAGATCGAAATGGCCGGTTTCAGGCCAGCAGCCTTGAAAGTATGATTAATGGTCAATATGCAGAGTATATTGTTGTGGCAAAATATACGGACTATCCTGAAGTACAGGCCCGATGGACAGCCGATCAAACTGATCTGTTGGTTTTAAAACTGTCTCGCAGTGACCAGAATATTATCAACGGATATGTGTTTGACAAAAATGAAAACATCCCACCAGAAAATGTTAAGGTTGTCGTTCAATACTATTATGAACAAGACAGAAGAGGCTATATTGGTTCCGTTGATTGTACGGATGATGGATCCTTCTCAATAAAAGGTTTAAGCCCAGATCGGAATTACCACCTGAAAATTGTTGCAAAAAATAGTAATAATACTAAGAGATGGATAGGATCCAATTATGCGCCAGTTCTTAAACGTAAAGATGCTTTAGCAGTTTCACCTGGTCAAGAGACGTTAACGTTTAAATTTGACAATGAATGGTAAGATCAATATTTCAAACTTATGCTACATTCGATGGATGGATGGGGAAATGATGAAAAATCTTACAATTAGTTTTATAATCGCAGTGTTTTTGATGGGTACACTACTCCTCTCTAATACACTGGCAGATAAAAATAAAATGCGTATCGAACTGGATGGTGAATACCTGACTGCTGAAATTTCAAATGCGCCAATTATTGACGTGCTGAAAAAAATATCAGAGGTTTGCGGGGCTGAAGTATTTGTTGATGCATCCATTCAAAATAACACCATATCAGCCAATATACATTCCCTTCCTGTGGAAAAAGCAGTTAAGAGAATTGTATCGCCCTATAGTTCAGTGGCTGTTTTTGCACAACGTACAAATGCAAACGGCGAAAAAAAATTATTTATCTCAGATATCAAGGTATATGAAAGCAGTACAGGAGGGAATGTTCAATACGTTAATGTTTCGCGTTCAGCCTCCTCACAGCAAGATCAATCCTTGCAAAAAGAACATAAAAGCCAGGTGTATCAAAGTCCTTTCCGAGTACCGCCACCTGTTCCTGGTGTTCATGCCAAAGGATCATATGCTGAAAAAGCGCAAAAGCGAATCAATGAAAAAATGATTGAATCCAGGATAAAAAAAATTGCGTACATGCGCTCTAAAGCATCTATGGAAGAAAATCGGGTGCGTAAAGATATTACCCGATTAAAAATTGAACTATCCCGAGCTTCAATTGAAGATCGCAGAGAACTATCTGCTGAACTTTCCGCTAAAACCAGAGAATTGTATAATTTACAAAAACGCAATATTACCCGTATTCAAAACGAGGAGAGAATTTTGCGCCAATTACAGGCGCGTCAAAAATAAGAATGAATTGCACAATAACCGCTGTTTATTATCCTCCAGCGGTTATTGTGTATTACCAATCTGAAAAGGAGAATAGACATGAGAAAGTGTTGGAAGTGGTCAGTATTACTGCCATACCTTGGAGTATTGATATTCTTGAATACTGCATTGGCGTATTCAGTAGTGACAGGCCCGGTGGTTGAAAACATTTACGCGGTATCAGAACATGAATTAAATCAACCATCAAATGCAACAATTATTGAAATTGAATGGTCTTTGCCTGATGGCTACACTTATGATGCCATTGAAGGTTACTACTACCTGTTTAATCAATCAGAGCAATATTTTTTTGACGAATTTTATACCGGTGAATTACACAAAGACAGCCAAAAAGCAATCAGTGAAAACTATGAAGATTATAACTTTAATGGTGAATTCATTTATTTTCATATTGCAGCAGTTGCCCTTGATGATGACGATGATCTGATTATTGGTCCAACCACAAGGATTGGTCCTTTTCCAATAGACACAGTTCCCCCAAAAAATGTAGGGGTATCAACAACACCTGTAACAAGTGATCGAACCATTGAGTTAGAACTGATTGCAGAGTCAACCAACCTGGAGGTTTTTATCAGCAATATTGCTTATGTTCAATCTGATATAGGATGGAGACCTTTTAATTCAACAATTAGTTGGACAGTATCCGAAAGTGATGGCACGAAATCAATTTTTGTTCAGTTCCGTGATGAAGCTGGCAATATATCTAAAGCGTCAACATCAACTGAATTGATTCGTGCGCCAAGTGTAACACTTCAATCTCCTTTTAGCAGCCCAAGCAATGCATCAACTATTACTGTATTTGCTGAATTCAGCCAACCTGTAACACTATTAGAAAATGAAATTATTGTTGAGAAATCAGCAATCAGTCATTTTTCTGGAGTTGATACTGCCTATACAATTGTGTTAACACCTACAAGTGATGGCCAGATTCGTCTGACAATTCCTGAAGATGCAGCAGGCGGAATTATCGAATTACAAACTTTTGAAATTGTATCAGATCGAACAAAACCTGAACTTTCATTGGAAACCGATACAACAATTATGCTTGGCAGCAGTTTTGATAAACTATATAGTGTCACTGCATTTGACGATATTGATGGCGACATAAGCGAAAAAATATCTGTACTTGGTGATGTGGATACATCAAATGTGGGAGATACTGCTCTTATTTATTCGGTTATAGACAGAGCTGGGAACAGTGCAAGCGTAACAAGAACAATTCATGTTATGGAAAGTAAGTTTGATGTTTCCATTCATTCTCAATTGATCAGTCCAACCAATTCGCCAACGATACCTGTAATTGTAAGTTTTGATCGAGCGGTTGTCAGTTTTGAATATACAAATATATCTATCGAGAATGCAACAATTAAAGATGTTTCTGGTAATGCAGATGTATATACCATTATTTTAATGCCAAAGGATGATGGAAAGGTACAGGTAAGAATTCCTGAAAATAAAGCTTTCGATAATCTGGGAAATGGGAATTCTGAATCAGAAATTTTTGAAATTGTTTCAGATCAGACTCAACCTGAAGTAATCACATTAAAATCAACACCCGTTTCTCCAGCACATACACAACCCATACATGTTGAAGCTGTTTTGTCTGAGTCTGTTGTTAATTTTAATGAAGATATGTTGGATATTTCCAATGCAGATATAATGCAGGACTCTTTTAATGGAAGCTACACAGCTTATTCTTTTGACTTGATTCCGCAAAGTGAAGGCGATGTTATAGTCACCATTGATTCAGGAATACTGAAAGATCTTGCCGGGAATACAAACCAAGAAAAAAAAGAATTGACAATTATTTATGAGCCTGCTGATTACACACCTAATATTGTTCATACTGAAGCGGGGGCATATTTGCCAGGACATAACTATATTGTTTCTGTTTTAATTGATTTTACAAAAGGCATGACATCTATTGGTTATGAAATTGACATGCCCGACGGATGGATATTTATTGATTTTACATCCAATCAACAAGGTGTAGAAAAACATCCAGACAGATATGAATTCTTTCTGAAGGATTGTATTGATAAAACACAAGTTGCTTTTGATTTTGAAGTCTTTGTTCCAGAGGCTGAGTCTGAAAAAACAAAACATTTTGCGGAAAAAGTCACATATCGATATGCTGATGGCCCTCAAAAATTGGAAGAGGCATCCTTTGATGCGATCATCCAGGAATTTAATGCGGACCATTCTTCAACAACCAGTATTTATGAACCAAATGTTTTGGTTCCTGTTCATATAAGCATTCAATTAAAAGAAGAGACGGGACTTAAAAATGATTTAACAGCTTTAGGTCTTTATGTTTCTCTTCCAGAACAATGGACATATGAGAAAGCTGATGGCCCTCTGTTATATGGCAGAGATGATCCTGAAAATGGGGAATCTGGGTTAATTCATTTTTATTGGACCAATGTTGATGATCAACTTTCAAATAATCCTGTCAGCCTGACATATTATGTTATGCCACCAGAGGGGGCAAATTCAGAAGCGGTACTGACTTCAACTGTTGAATATCGTTTTTCAAGTAGTTTAAAGAAATTCAAATATTTAAATGATATAGTTTATACGCCAAAAGATACAGGACCTTCTTTTACTGTAGACACCGTCGGTGGTGCATATCTTCCGGGTAATCAATTTGTTCTCGCTGCAACAATGACCTTTGACAATGGTGCGAGCAATATTGAATATTCAGTTCAGCTACCTGATAACTGGGTATTTGAATCTGCCTGGGGGACAAAAGAAGATTTCATGCCTGACTCAACAATTGTTAATAATAATGAAGTTGTTTTTCAATGGAATAATAACAATATCAGTACATTTGATGATATTTCTTTTGTTTATACTGTGAAAGTTCCTGAAAATGCTAATGATGATACATTACCTGTTCAGGTAATTTTCACGTATGAAGGCAAGCCTTACGAAGCCGATGAAGATGTATTATTAGAAAAGCAATCGATCATTGCTGATCATTCCCCAAAAGCAGAAGGATATGAATACTATCCCAATGGATCGGTGGGCATAGATGTGAATATCAAATTGGAAAAAGATGTGAACCCTTATAATATGCTTTCTGCAGTTGGTATGTTAGTTCAATTACCAGATGAGTGGTCTTTTTATACGTTAACAAATCTTGCTCCTTTGCAGAATGATATAACAGCAATGCAATATCCAGAAAATGGTGATACTGGTTTATTGCAGTTTGCCTGGTTTGATATTCAAAATAATGAAATCAAGTTTACTTATGATGTATTAACGCCCACTGATACAGATTCTGAGACAATAACTGCGACTGTACAGTATCGCTTTGCCAATGGCGAGAAACAATTCATTAAACTGGATGATTTAACTTTTCAATTATCTACAAAACCTTCAATTGAAAGTATAACGCCTGAAAATGGAACAACAACAAACTCAAGTGTTATTTCCTTAACGTTTACTGAAAAAGTGAAAAATTTTGATGCTTTGGATTTGACATTTTTTAATGGTACATTACAAGCAGGTTCGTTACATGAGGTAATTGATGAATTAGCTTTTACATTTACAATTAATGTAACAGAGCAAGGGGCATTTGGATTTACAATAGCTGAAGGTGCTGTGAACGATTATAGTGGTAATAAAAATAAATTGCTGTCATATTCTTATATTTACGATTCAATTCAACCTGAAGTAGTGATTCAATCTGAACCAATAACGACCACACATTCTCAGTCAATTCCATTAACAGTTATGTTTTCCGAACCTGTGTTTGGTTTTACAAAAAACAGCCTGACATTGTCAAATGCAAATATTGAGGATAATTCCTTTTCAGGAAACAACACAATATTTACGTTTAATATTAATCCCATGAATAAAGGAACGATGACTGTGTCTGTTGATTCAGCGGTTGCAACAGACCTTGCAGGAAATCCAAATAAAGCGTCAGATGAACTGAATCTCTACTATGAACCAGAACCGCAAAATATCACTTTGACAGTAGAAACTACAGAATCCGGTGCATATTTACCAGGACATAACTATATTGTTTCTGTATCAATGTATTTCACAAAAGGCATGACATCCATAGGTTACACAATTGATATGCCAGATGACTGGATCTTTAGTGATTTTTCATCAAATCCTCAAGGTATAGAAAAGAATTCAGACAGGTTTGAATTTTACCTGAAAGATTGCATTGATCTATCAAGTCTAACATTTGACTTTGCGGTTAAGGTTCCTGATAATGAATCGCAGAATTCAAGACACTTTTCAGAAGAAGTAACATATAGATTTGCAGATGGCCCACAAAATATAAAATATTCTTCTTTTGATGCAGAAAAACAAACACTTGTGGCTGAACATTCTTCCAATACAAATTTTTATGTTTCAAATGTTCAGATTCCTATTAATGTAAAGATTCAGTTAACAAAGGAAACGGGTACAAAAAACGATTTATCATCTTTAGGTCTGCACGTTTACTTACCTGAGGAATGGAAATATGAAAAAGCTGATGGCCCACTAGAATATGGATTTGAAGATCCAGACCAAGGAACTACTGGATTGCTCAAATTTTATTGGTTCGACGTTGATGATCATCTTTCAAATAATCCAATCAATCTGACATATTATGTTTTACCACCAGCGAATGCAGATTCAGCGGCAATTTTAACATCAACTGTTGAGTACAGGTTTTCAGATAGTTCAAAGAGATTTAAACCATTAGATGATTTAAAATTTGAAATTGCAGATCCAACAGATGTGACCCCTCCTGATGTATTAAAAATGGAATTTTTATCAGAATCTTTAAATACAGTGGCGCCTGTGAAACTGAGAATAACGCTGAGCGAAAGTTTATATTATTTTGATAAAGTTAATAATATTGACGTTTTACCTTCTGGTGATGTTGTATCTATAATTCAATCAGAAAGTAATGAAAATGCTTATACAGCAATTATTCAACCAGATGTTTGTGGTGAACTCTTTGTTAGCGTATTTAATTTAATGGATAAAGCTGGAAATGTTCAAACAGAGGGGATAAGGTCAGAAATTTTGACTATTGATTGTACAACTTATCGGGGTAAGGTTTATGAAAACGATGTTGACGATGGTAATGCATTACCAGATGTTGCTGTTTCAGTCGATTTTCCTGAAGATGATACATATCCTGTATCAATAACAAACGATGATGGGTTTTATGCTTTGCATCTTCGCAGAATGGACGAAAAGAAATATTCATTCAGATTTGAAAAGTCGAACTATCTTGTTCGTTCCATCACGAGTAAAAGTACACCAGATCAGATAAGTTTTGTTCATGAACTCCCCGACATGATACTTGAGAAAGTCGAACCAGAAAGCTATCAATATACAATAGTATGTAAAGTAACCGCAGATTCACAAAAGCCTCAAACGACTGTTAAAATTTGTTCGGCAAATTCAGAGCCAACTTCAAACGTGACGGCAGTTATCATGTATGATGAGGTTGACTCTAATGATGAATATAATCTTTACTACTTGTATTACTTGACAAGACCAACATCTATAATCATTTCAGCATCAATGAAGGATTACTATGAAGATTTTGAAATTAACAGTATATCAGATACAGAAATGACTAAGATTATTGATTTGGATATGCAGAAACCAGAATTACCCGAACCTGAAGAAACATATATAAGCACGAGTAAAGTTGTATCAAAAGAAAGTGGCGGAAAAGTTATATTACAATCAAGCACAGGAGTTAGTGTTGCTGAAATAGAAATTCTGCCTGGTGCTATAGATGCTGATGCTGAAGTTGAAATTGAAACAAAGGATAAAGGGAATTCATCATTTGCTGCACACAGTCAGTTAGTGGATATTGAAACAAAAGCAGGAGTAATTGGTGAATTGATCGTAAAAATCAAGACCACATCAAAAATTGAAGAAATATTACGTGGAAAACACGCCGTTTTTTGGGCAGATAATCCACAGGCATTTATGGCTGGCAACGTACATGAGATACCTTTGGAGAATTTTCTTGAAGTTGACCAGGAACCTGGTTTTATAAGATTTAAAATGCGCCATTTAACTACTGTTGGCGTTGGAAATACCGGCCTTAAAGACTTGGATACCGGTCAGCGACGTTGCTTTATATCAACGTTACAATCAATTTCATTTAATCCAATGATTGTGATCTTTGCTTTGACAATCCTCATTGTTTTTTTCAGAAAACAATTTTTTCGCATCTAATAAATTCTTCCAGGCATGATTTGTTTCATGCCTGGAAATACATCCATAAGTATGCGTACAAAACATTTACTTGATTCACATTGCCCGCTTTTTTCCTTGACAATACATGAAAAATAGTGAATTATTACATTTTTATCGTCAAGAATGGAATTTCTAAATTCTGAAAAAATGGGACTTGCATATGATTCATTTACACAAAAAAACGCTCAATCTTTTTATGCTATTCAGCTTGTGTACCAGTTCATTGGTGATTGCTGAAAATGATCCATATTATGTTGGTCTATCAATAGGTCCAGCATTTGAACAACTTGATGCGGACAAAGCATCAAACCATTTTAAGAGATCAACCTCATTGGGTTTTGACAATTCATTTGGATTTCAATTACGCGCCGGATATATTAAAAACAAATTTTTAACTGGTGAGGCTATAATTGAATACTTCTTTCCATTTGAGTCAGACAGTTCGAATGAAAATGTTGAAATTGACGTTTTACACCTTGCGTTTCAATCCAAACTCTCATATCAGCAGCCAGGGCCAATGTCCCCATATTTCTTGATTGGCATGGGGGTCATTAATTCTCAAATGAAATCTGAAATAAAATATAATAACAATAGTATAAAAGAGACAGAATGGGGGGTCAGTACAAAACTAGGTGCAGGTGTTGATATTTATATTACACCCAATATTTTTTCACATATGGAGCTGACCTGGACAAAAGGTTTGGGTCGTGTTGATCATCTTGAGTATCCAGCACTTGTCGTCGGAGGAAATTATAGATTCCAATGAACTACCAACAACTTATTACCAATCTTTAAGGTACCTTGTAATAGCTTCCACAAAGCCTATGAAACAAACACCAAAATAATTAACAAGTTTACATTATGCAACTATCAAACAAAAAAATAAAGCAAATTAAACGATTATCCGCTATTTATTCCAAAGATGAGATAGCGGAGCAACTTATGATTCCACTGGCTGCTGTGAATCATGTTTTAGATAACAATGCAAGTCAACAACGAACATACGCTGTTAATCAAAATGCGGCGATGGTTTTTGATTGGGTTTTTCTTGTAATGAAGTTGGCTTTTATTTGTGTGGCACCATTTTTTATTATCAATGGAATATATGATTTTGCCAATTTACCGCAGTCAATATTTATTCGCATTGGTTCTTTGGTTTTGATTATTGTCTGGTTAATCAAGGAAACCCTGTATCGACAAAGCAAATTGTATTTATTGCCCATTCATATCCCATTAATTCTATTTTTTATCTGGTCAGCCATTACACTGAACTGGGCTGCCAATGTTTTTGAGGGGGTTGTTACCTGGCTAATGTGGATTGGTCCATTTATGGCATTTATTTTGTTTTTTCATAGTATGAAAAGCAAGCAAGAATGTATGCTGATTTTATATGCTGTTTATGTATCGGGGATTGCAGTAGCATTGCTGGGTATTGGCCAGTTTTTGTTTGGTGTAAAAATTGTCCCACAAGTTGCAATACCATCCGCTACATTTGCGAATAAAAATATGGCAGCCCATTATATGGTATTGACCATTCCTTTAGGTCTTGGGTTCTTTTTGAGCAGTAAAAAACAATGGACAAACTGGTTTTTTGGATTAACAACTTCATTACTTGTTGTATTTCTATTTTACACTAAAGCCAGAGCAGGATGGCTTGCTTTTTTTGTTGAGTTAGTTGTTTTTTCTACGATGCTGTTTTGGAATCGCCAGACTATTTCCAACCGAATTGTTTTTGATAAGAATAAAATTATGGCCACAATTGCAGCTTTGCTGCTGACTCTTGTTATGATTCATTTCAATTCCCAAGGATTTTCCTGGACTTTGGCAAATCAATGTAAACGAATAGCCAGGGATGCCAGCAAATTATTTCATATTCAAAAAGCTGATGATTCATTAAAGATTGATGTCGTTGATGATGAAACAGATAAATCTGACACTCCAGAGACAAAAGATTTATTAGAGGTTGCCAAAACAAAACCAAGAGAAAAGGAATCATCTTTTGCGGGTCGATTTGCCATATTTCGAAATAGCTGGGAAATGATCAAGGATTATTTTATTTTTGGTGTGGGATTGGGAAATCATAAAGTTTATTATCCCCTGTATTTTCGAAAAGTTGTTGTTGAACGATGGTTTAGCGAGCAATTTCAGCTAACCAATGCACATAATGATTATATTCAAACCTGGTCTGAAACCGGGTCTATTGGTATGTTCTTTTTACTGATAGGGGCTATTGGTACGGTTTTTATGATAAAACGCATTCTTGAATACGAAAAAGAAAATCGTTTTATGATCATAGGAATTGCTGTTTGTATGGCTGGTCTTCTGATGAATGCTTTTTTTAGTTTTCCATTTCAGCGGGCATTGCCACCATTATTATTGATGATATATCTGGCATCAATTGGGTATTTTTATGTATATTATACAAAACCCTCACATATTCAGTTTTCACCCGTTATTTCAATAATTTTGGTTTTTATTATATTTATTGGTACAACACAACTATATGGACTTGAGAAAAAATGGTTGGAATGTGATCGCTTTTATCTTAGAATCACATCAGCAGAAAAAGCCAAAATGTGGCATGGTGTAATTCGTGAAGCCAATAACGCTATTTCATTGAATCCTCATCGACGAAAAATAATGTCATATATGGGGCGTGCATATATTGAATCTGGGAATGCGAAAAAAGGAATTGAATCCTTAAAAAAAGTGATTGAAGTATATCCTTATCATATGAATGCCATGCTTAATCTCGGAGTTGCATATGGGAATGTAAACGATTATGAAAATGCCTTAAAAACATATCAGGGCGTTATTAATATCAAGCCTGACTATGCAAAAGTTCATAACAATGTGGCAAACATTTATATGAAACAAAAAAAGCTGGATAAGGCACTTCAGTCTTTTCGCCTGGCAGCAACTTTCGACCCAACAAATCCGGTAATTCATTTTAATGTGGGAATTGTTGCGCTGAACAAAAAATTGTATGAAGAAGCGCGTGATGCCTTTCAAAAAGCGATACAGATTCGTCCCAAGTGGGCAATGGCACATAAAAACCTGGGCGTTGTTTTGTATCAATATTTAAAGAAACAACAGGAAGGCGCTGTTCATTTTCAAAAGGCCTTGGAATATGACCCAAAAATAAAAGATCATAAACAAATGCAGTTGATTATTTCAAAGGTAAAGGATTCCGTTCAAAGGCAAAAAGTTCAGATAGAAGCTGCAGCAAAAAATCAACAGAAAAAAACAAAAAAAGCGCAACCCTCAGAAGCCGAGAATAGGAATACTGAATAGCAGACATGAAAATTTATGCATTCATTTACTCTGTCTACCATTTTACGATCTTTTTTAGCATTAAGATGATATCTGGAAGGTTGACTTTGCCATCCAGGTTAAAATCAGCATTATAAACATTACGAAGACGTTCATTGTAATGGACAACCTTCTTGCGTTGACTTAAATTTATTTCTCGAATAACTGGAATATAATTATCAGCTTTGATTGAAATATTAAAAATGCCAGATGGTACCTCCAAAGAATAGAATCCACTGTTATCAGTATAAGTCATGTATTCCGTATCTATCAGCTCAATTAATGCATGGGCAACGTTCGCATTAGATTCTGATGTAATATAACCCGTCAGAGTAATTGAAGGGACATTTTTTTCAATAAATTCAATGTATTTTGAAACGCGAGTATAAACACCATAGTAGTCAGGGCGAGCACAGCCATGTCCCCAACTGACAATACCTGCCAATACCCAACGGTTTAAGTAGTGAACAATTAATGGACCGCCACTATCACCATAGCAGGCATCTTTTCCACCTTCAGGTTCACCCGCACAAATAACATTTGATGTTATTAAAACATCACTTGGATCTTTTTGAAATGCAAGTTGACAATCTTCATTGGGTGCTATTGGGACTGTAACTTGTTGAAGTGTTTCTGCAAAATTACCATATTCTGAAAGCTGTCCCCAACCTATCACAACGCCTGATGTACCTTCTTCAATTGCAGGGGATATTGTGGATTCAATAACCGGATAGGGGGCAGCATTTTTTAACTGGATTAATGCCAGATCATTATCTAAATTTACATTGTTAAAATCAGGATGAATAACATGCTTTCTTACAAGATAAATATCCCCCTGG
>Ga0272440_1002406_pt1 | contig 14607 bp, 11 predicted proteins | sample SSMMMBAug17_FD_192440 | JGI IMG/M metagenome (GOLD analysis project Ga0272440, IMG submission 192440) | Marine sediment archaeal communities from Little Sippewissett salt marsh, Falmouth, MA, United States - SSM-MMB-Aug17 | ecosystem: Environmental > Aquatic > Marine > Wetlands > Sediment ...
CTGCTGTCATACCTTCTTCAAAGGTTAATGATGATGAAATAGAATTAACTCGAAGTCTTCCGCCTACAAACATATCCATCATCATCTGGGTCATCCATCCTATATAGCTTCCTGAAACAAGCATAGGACAAAATCTTAATTCAACCAATCCATGAAATATACCCGGTAAATTATAAGCCTGTATTTTTTTTTCTTTGTCATCATAGAGATATTTAGTCATATATTGAATTTCATCAATCATAATAACAAAATGGTTGTTGTCTTCATCATACATTCTATAAGGAGTTTCAACAGCAATGTTTAGGGATTGATCTACATCTTGTTGTTTAAAATATTTTAGAAAATATTGAATTCGTTCCGGTATTGCAGTATTATTAATTTGTTTTGCTTTACTTTCAAGAACCTCCCAATCCCAAATTTCTTTTGCAGATTGAAGCGGTGCTCTCGTCAAAAAAGAAAGATACTGAGTAAGACAGGTTTGTATATACTCACGAGCAAAATCAAGTACCCATTTATTTCGATCTTTCATTTCAAAATAAAATGGAACAATACGATCATTTTGATTCCATAAAATATTATACAATCTTTCCATGATCGCAGTTTTTCCACTTTTTCGTCTGCCTAAGAGGGCTTTTGATTTAGCGCGTTTAATTTTAATCCTGTTAACCCAATTTAACAACATTTCCATTTCACATTTACGTCCACAAAAAAGTGAGTGATTTCCAATACGTTCTTCAATTGCGTATATCATTATATTCCTCCATTAGGGTATGAGAGTAAAATAATTTGTAATTTTTTATATTTAATGTTGTTAAGCCCCGAAGGAAGTAGATTGTTTATTTCATCTAAAAACTTAACAATTCTAAAGATTTAGTCATAAAGATTTTGGCAAAGCACCAGATCAAAATTATCCGCAGGCGTACAATAGTACGTTGAGGACAAATTTTTATCTGGGAACACAGTCCAAAATTTTTATGACTAAATCTGTAGTACTATCTGTTATGGACTGACAGTATTTCTACGAATAGTACGTTGAGGACAAATTTTTATCTGGGAACACAGTCCAAAATCTTTATGACTAAATCTGTAGTACTATCTGTTATGGACTGACAGTATTTCTACGATAATATTTAAATCCATCTATTCCAAGCATTTTAATAGCATTAATACCTTCGGGAATTTTATCTATATTAACAAATGCATTTAACAATTGCTGGTCTTTTTGTTGACAAAAAAAAGTACAAATCATCAATGGAGAATCAACGTTTCTTCCTATGCAGGTTAATTTATTGAAAAGCGGCGGATTTATTTTAGAAAGAATATTGAATGAATGATAAGTTGACAGTGCATATCTTGACATACCTAAACCAACAGACAATAACGCATCAATAGCCTTTGGCACACATAGCACATTATAATTATTATTACATTTATAATCAATAAGTATTTTATTCAGCAGTTCTTTTGTGTATTCTTTACTCATAGATGAAGCAAACTTTCCTTTATGTAAATCAAGTTTTTTTCCTTCATCACCAGGTGTTGTTTTTTTTAACAAAATTATTTTCTGTATTTCAATCCCTTTTCTATGAGCTGTCAAGACAGGACATAATGTTAGTTTATCCTTGATATTATTAAAGTACCAGCTTGATGTAATAAGCATACAATATTTCTTTTCTTTCAGTTGATTTTCAAATATGTTTTTATCAATAATAGGTTGAAATGAATAATTGCCTATTTTTTCGAAAAATTTATCGAATTCTATTTTTAAATATTTATAATTGTTGATATTTGTATCAGTATTATAAAAAAGAATTTGTTTACAAGTGTCTGCATGCGTAAAAGATATAAAATAAATCATAAGAAAAATATTTAGTATTATCAAATAAAATATGTGATTATATCTATTCATCTTTTTTATATATTTGCAGTAAAAGTTAATTTTATTACCCTGATAATATTTCAATTAAATTAAATGATCAAAGTCATCAAAAAATTTCAAGATATATCCATCTTTTTATATATTTGCAGTAAATGTTAATTTTATTACCCTGATAATATTTTCAATTAAATGATCAAAGTTATCAAAAAATTTTAAGATATATCCATCAGCACCCTCAATGTCAGATGTCTTGTCAGCAGAAATAACGATAATACAGACTTTATTGTTATTTGTTTTTTCAATATCTCTAATTAATTTTATTGCTTCAGCACCACTATATTCAGGCATTTTCATATCCATTAGAATAATATCTATTTGGTGGCTTTGAAATGCTTCAACAGCTTCCCTGCCATTAACAGCAAAAAAAATTTTCCAGTTTGTCAATGACTCAATGGCATGGCCAATTATATATCGATTATTTGCTGAATCATCAGCAATTAAAACATTAAATCTTTTGTTATAAATATAATTATCTGGTTTATCATTCTCTTTTTCAATGTTTTTCTTTTCGATAATTTCGACTAAATCATATGCTGGGAGCGAAACGATAAGCGTTGTTCCGAAAGCAGGCGAAGAACGAAAAGTAATATCTCCTTCATGTAATTTTGCTAATAATTTAGAACTATAAGTACCAAGTCCTGTACCATTTGATTTTCCGCTGCTTATATATTTTTCAAAAAATTTTGAACGAATATTTTCAGCCAGCACCCCTTTATTATTGATTTGTATTTCAATTTTTTTATCAGTTTTTAAAATATTGATCATTATTGTTTCATTTTGTGGAGATGCTTCAATTGCATTTTTTATTAAATTTCTAAAAAGATTGTTTAATAAAAGGTCTTCTCCCCTAACAAAACATTTTATATTTGAACCTTCATTAATAATATTATTCTCAAATAAATAATCTATCTTTAATTTTTTTTCATTAATCATAGTCAAAAATTCAATTTTCAATCTAAAAAGCATTGATATTAAATCACAATCTACTGCTTGAAGTTGATAATTACCCATTTCAATTTTACGAATATTTAAAGAATAATTAATTAATTTAATGCTGTCTAATGCCAGTTTTTTGACGTCATCAATATGTTTAATACTGTTTCTATCCATTGAATGGCTCTCTCTTATTAAATTAGAAAGGCCGATAATAGCATTTAATGGTGTTTTAATATCATGTTGAATCATTTTTTCTACATCTTCACGAATTTTTTCAGCTAATTTTCTTTCAGAAATATCTCTTGCAAATCCCCAAATTCCATCAGGTTTTCCTGTATTATCATTTCTAAGCCATGCATGAATTTCAACAGGAACCAATTTACCTGATTTATGACAAATATTAATTTCAATTTCCTGACTAAAACCTTTTTGTTTTATCTCATTAAATACCTGCCCGATTTTATAGGAATATTTATTCTCTATCAAATCATCTAATTTTAGATTTGATAAATGCTTTGAAGAATAACCAGTTAATTTAGAAAAAGCAAAATTGGCGTTTTGGAATGTATTGTCCATATTGATATAAAAAATTCCATCTTTACTGGAATTATAAAGTCCTTTGTATTTTTCTTCACTAAGTTTTAATTCCTTTGTTCTTTCATCAACTATAGACTTAAGTTTTTTATTATATTTGTCCAATCGTTTAATAAGAAAATTCAGGTTTGAAGCCATTATTTTAAATGATCTCTGAAGTATAGCTATTTCATCATTAGTTGAGGATTGCTGTATTTGAATTGAAAATTTACCTTTAGATATTAAAACTGCAGAATGAGTTAAATTAATTATTTTTTTTGTTATTCGAAAACTGATAAAATAAACAATTATAAAAGAAATGATCATAAAAATAAAAGCATTGATAAATGTTCGTTTCTTGATTAAATAGATTCCATTTTGTATTTGTTTTTCAGATTCTTTAATTTCCATAAATAATGGCTGTAAATTCAAAATAAGTCTTAAATGTCCCCATTTCTTTGTACTAAACTGGACATGATTTACAATTTCAATATAATTAAGTTGATTTTTAATTACAGTGAGTCCATTACTATTGCCAGCTTGTTTTGAAATATCATCTTCCATTATTGTATTAATCAATTGTGAATTTTCTGAATTGAAAATTGCAGCTCTATTATTATCCATTAATATCATAGCCTTAACAGCGGCATTAGTTTCGATTGCAGTATTTAAAGATTCAAAAACCCCTGAAAAATTTAATACAGCCATATCTTTTTCCACATTAATTATTAGATTTTTAAGTAGAATTTTACCAGTCTCTATAAGATTATCCTGCATTAAATTGATATTTCTTTCGAAAGTTTTTTGCATGTTTTCTTTTTGAGCAGAGATATGAGTCCAGGTCAATACATTGATAAGTCCAATCATCAAAGCTGTTATGATAAAAGTTAATTTCCATTTAATACTTATTTTTAAGCCTTTTTTATTTTTAAAAGAAAAACTCATATTTTTTTCTATTCTATAATATTGTTTATAAATCCAAATGCGTCTTTATTTATTTTTAAATGATATTTTTTTATCAGAGACATATTGACAGAAATATATGAACCTGCTGGATATTGTATTTTATTTGTAATTTCATTGTTTGAAATAATATCATTTGCTATTGATGCTGCCTGTGCACCAATTGTTGGTAAGTCTGTTGAAATAGTAAGAGTAACGCCTTTTTCTATAAATATTGAATTGTATGAAAATATTGGAACATTGTATTTATTGCATAGATAAGTAATTTCAAAAAAATGATTTTGGTTAGTCATCACAATAGGATCAGAAATCAGCCAAAACACCTTTATTTTTTTTAACAAGTTTATCATGCTTTTATAAAACTGTTTACGCTGGGAAATTTTTTGTGTAATGATATTTATTTTTATTTTTTGGGCATTGGATTTAAGTTCCTCAATCCATTCCTTATTATATTTTTCAGAATATAAAATTCCTATATCATCAATATCTGCAACAAATAAACGAAACAGCGTTAGAAGCATTTCTGAATTAAATTCATTTGAAATTCCAAATATATTATTTGATTTATTGGATATTATATGCTGCCAGTTTATGACAGAGGAAAAAATTATTTTTGTTTTGCTGCTAAATGGAAATAATTCTTTACAAGCCTTTGATCCAACACAGTAAATGAGTTTATTATCTGGTTTTGAAAAAATAATTGATTTAATCTTGTTTGGTCCAATATGGGATGATGAAAGATTATATTCTTCTATGGGATAAGAAATATTTTTGCGAAAATGCTGTATAACAACATCATAGTTCTTAACACCATGACATGTATTAAATATGACTATACTGTTTTGCTCTGCACTTAAATTACATATAGTTATAATATTTATTCCAATGAATAAAATAAAGAGTGTTGCAAAATGTTTCATAATATAATATCATTAATTAAATTAAAAAATATAATTTTTTTATAATATTAAAGATCATTTTTCAATAAATATATTGAAAAATGTATAGTTCAAATTTATTTTTTGTTATTCAAACACTGAATATCAAAGACTTCCAAAGTTGATAGTATCAAAAAAGTCAGAAAATTATTTCTTCTATATAATGCTTTGAAATTATTAATTAATATATTCATATATATGTAAAAAAATGCTCCTATATAATTATAAAATCAATTATGTAATATCATATGTTTTTATTATGATGTTTATTCAAAATGTACCTGCCCATACAATCGAATTAAATCATATTAATCAACAACCAGAATTTCATTTATTGAAAAATGAATTAGATAATGAATTTGAGTGGCTTAATGCGGAAACATTGGTATATTCGGTAAATAAATACCCTGAAAATCTTTTTCAAATACCTGCTGCTGTTTATAAGATTGATTCAGAAAATATTTGCAGATCTGGTTCATTGACCATTCCGGATGTTTTGCGGTTATCACCAGGAACTCATGTTGCTCAATTCAATACAGCAGAATGGTCTGTTGCAATTAGAGGATTTACAACAGAGCTGGTTAATAATTTACTTGTTTTAATGGATGGAAGGACACTTTATACACCAATTTTCAGTGGTGTTTTTTGGAATTATGTAGATACTATTATTGATGATATTGATTCTATTGAAATTATTCGAGGACCAGGAGGTACAATCTGGGGGGCAAATGCTGTGAATGGTGTCATTAATATTATTTCAAAAAAGGTACAAGAAACTCAAGGCTTATTAATGTCATATCATGTAGCTTCAACTCAAGTTCAAACGAATTTAAGATATGGCGGTTCTTTAGATTCACAAAGGTATTATAAATTTTGGATTAAGGCTTTTAATAATGAAAAAAATATTGGTAAACCTTTAGAAGAACCAGATCAAAACAGCTGGCAATCTTTTCGAGGCGGGTTTCGATTTGACTGGGATGATTCTGAAACATTTGTGTTACTAGAAGCAAGTTTTTCCGAAGAAAATGTTATTCAAGATTTCTATAATCTTTATTACGATGCTCATTTTCGTGAAAGATATATAATGGGTAAAATTGAAAAAGAATTTTCTAATAATTCCAAAATGCAGATAACTGCATATTATGATCATATGGTAAGAGATGAAATGCTTTCTTCAGTTGAAAAAGAAGATCGTTATGACATTGACTACCAGCATACTATTTATATTAATCCTTACAACAGATTGAGCTTTGGACTGGGATATCGTTATATGACAGATCGAATTAATCCAGATAAATTTTTTACTTTTAACAGGCCATCTTGGTCACGTAGTATAACATCTGGTTTTATTCAACATAAATGGTCAGTTTCGCCAGATTATTTAATTCTCACAATCGGATCTAAATTTGAATACAATGAATTTACAGGATTTGAAAAACAACCAGGCATTAAAATATTATGGTTACCATCAAATCAACATGCATTATGGGCGTCAGTATCAAAAGCTGTTAGAACTCCTGCAAGAATTGATTTAAATGCTGATATGCAATTTGGAGATATATATAAAAAAGGTAATCCTGATCTTGAAAGTGAAGTGCTTATTGCTCATGAAATTGGATACAGAACAGATGCAGTCAAAAATATTCACATTGATTTTACTGCTTTTTACAATGAGTACGATAAATTAAGAAGAATGGCTACTGAAGACGGCGATACAATTATTGCTGATAATAAAATGAACGCTGAAACTTATGGCTGTGAGCTTATGTTTAACTGGAACGTTTTAATGAATACACGATTTATAAACAAATGGACAATAACAAATTCGTGGTCATTTATTCGTTTAAATGCGCATCAATTGGATAATAAAATCTCAACAACTGAAAAAATCCGTGAAGGTAATTATCCCCGCAATATGGTTTCATGCCATTCAAAAATGGATATTTTGGACAAACTGCAATTTGATATTGCTTTAAAATACGTTGAAGCACTCAGTGAATATGAAATTCCAACTTATATTAAAACTGATTTGCGTTTGAGTTATAAACTATCAGATAATTTAGAGTGCCAGCTAATCGGACAAAATATCCAGGATCCAGCTCATCCAGAATATTTACCAGTTGAACTAAAAAGACTTATATTTGGAAAAATTCTATATCAGTATTAATGGCTATAGCTTTTCAATCTTTTTAAACAATTCACCCTGGGGTGCAACACAAAAAAGTTGCACTTTATTTCATTTAATGATTTGAGTGCATTTTTTAGCCCTGAAAGGGCGTAACATACCAGCCCAGGGCAATGCCCAATGCTGTTGAATTAAGGATAATTTATTGGAATATTAATAAGATAGTGAGAAGTTTCGGTTGAATTCCCCCCTTGAGGGGGGTTATGGGGGTGTTCGTATTAATGGTACAAACTCAAAAACACCCCCCTAACCCCCCTCAAGGGGGGAATTCGATCTTGGCTTCTTGAATAAATTTCAAAAATATTCAATAGTTTATCCTTAATTCAACAGTATTGAGGGCAACGCCCTGGGTCAGAATATTTCAAAGTTTTGAGCCCTGAAAGGGCGTAACATAAAATAAAAATAATAAATGATAGTCCAGTTATGTAACGACCTTACAGTGCTAAAAATTCTTTTTTATATTTTCCCAGGGCGCTGCCCTGGGCTAGTATGTTACGCCCTTTCAGGGCTAAGAAAATAGTGCAACTTTTTTGTGTTGCACCCTTCACCCTGTACATCTGATTCTTGATGATATATTTCATATATATATTCTATTATTATTTCAAGAAGATAAAATTCTGATTATAACGAATTTTTTAAATTATTTTTTTATTTGTATGTTTAATTGTTTTGCTTTTTTTATCTGCCTCATTTCAAATTTTGGCAAATTCAAATTCAAATACAAAAATTCATAATTCATCATTGTTTCCCAAAATTTATGAAATTTTTATTTTGTTCTTTCCTAAAAATTATGATAGAAATTCAGTTATGAAAACTTTACAATCACAATTAATTGACGATTTTCATGAGTACCAGCTTCCAGATTTACATAAAAGGGAATTGAATCTAACTTCAAATAAAAGGAAAAGCTAACGTTGTAATTGGGATGAGACGAACAGGGAAGACGTGGTTTTGTTATCAGATAATTAAAAAACTTTTAGACGAGAAGATCGAAAAAGAAAAAATTATATATTTTAATTTTGAAGATGACCTCCTTTTAGGTTTTAATGTAGCACATTTTAAGAATATTTTAGATGTTTATTTTGCAAAATATCCAAATTTTAAAAATGAAACCAATCCACAAACATAATAATCAAATTTTATATATTGACATATAATGATATCTCTTTTATATAATTCAAAATAATTAATTATTAATGGAGATTATATAAAAAAGTAATCCAGATAACATTTAATAATTCCTAATAATTTATTATCTTGACGAAAAAAATATCTTCATCAAGATAACAGGAATAATTCATGTAATAAGGAATAATTTAAACATGGAAAAAGTTGAAATAGAAGAAATTTTAAAAAATGGTGAAAACCAACAAACAATTTTTAAAGAATATGTTAAAAGTCCTGAAAAATTTGCCCCGGATATTGTTGCTCTTACCAATTCAAATGGTGGAAATATTTTTATTGGTGTTGATGAAAAAGGTGCAATAAAGGGACTTTCAGATGAAGAAGCTGAAAGTACATGGCAGCTTGTACTAAATTCAACTTTTGAATATGTAAAACCTCCTTTATATCCTAAACTTAATTATATTGAATTTAATGATAAATATATTATTGTTGTGAATGTTTCAGTTGGTGTTAATAAACCATATTGTACAAATAAAGGAGAATTTTTAGTAAGAAAAAAACAAAAAAATGTTAAGTTCACAAAAAAGGAATTAAATGAAATCTTTATAGAATCAAATAAAAAATTTTCAGATCAAAGGATATTTAAGGATTCATCTTCAGAAGATATTGATCTGGTTTTATTTAAAGATTATTATTATAAAAGATTTGGGGTGGAATTTGAAGCTGATAATTTGTTTAAACAAACACTTGAAAATATGAAACTGTTATCAAATAATCATTTAAACTTAACTTCTATTTTATTTTTTAGCAAAAATACAACAAAATTTTTTCAATTAAGTCAAATAGTAGCTGTTTCTTTTTTTGGTAATGATACTTCTGGCTTTGTTTTTAGAGATAGTGAAAATATTGAAGGAAATATTCAAACCTTGTTTCATGAAGGTATGGCTTTTTTAAAACGAAACCTTACAGATGAAGAAAGTCAAATCTTAGAACTGCCAGTTTTTGTTCTTGAAGAATTACTTGTGAATGCTTTAATACATAGAAGCTATCATTTGGATTATTTAATTAGCGGAAATATTAGAATTTCAATTTTTGATAATAGAATTGAATTTGAAAATCCTGGATGCCTTGTTGATAATTTAACAATAGCTCAAATAACAAAAGGAAAGGTTGCTCAAAGGAATTCACTTCTTTCTCATTTTGCTCAAGATATAATACCTTTCAGAGGCGTTGGCTTAGGAATTATCAGTATTCTTTCAAATTATCCTGAAATTGAATTTTTCAATGATGTTGAAGGAGATCAATTTAAAGTGATCATATATAGACCAGAAGACTAATGCTTGTATCATAAAATTATTTTCTGATTAATTTAGTCTTTTAATATAATAATCCAACTTTGTTTTTTTGAATTTCAAGTGGACTGACAAGGACAAACACAGACTTACACATAACATAAAAAAAAAATTCAACATGTTAATTGTTGGTCGAAACAATGATCAAGGACTGTTTTTGACAATGTCAAATTAAATAAAAAATAATATTAAGGAGATTTAAAATATGGCTTTTTCAATAGCTCTTGCCGGAAAAGGTGGAACTGGAAAAACAACTATATGCGGAATGCTTATTAAATACCTTATTAATAAAGGTAAAACTCCAATATTGGCAGTAGATGCGGATTCTAATTCAAACTTAAATGATGTTTTAGGAGTTGAAATTAATGATACTTTAGGCAACGCCAGGGAAGAAATGAAAAAAGGAAAAGTCCCGGATGGAATGACTAAAGATGTTTTTATCTCAATGAAATTACAGCAGTCTGTTGTTGAAACTGAACATTTTGATTTGATTGTCATGGGAAGACCAGAAGGAGCAGGATGTTATTGTGCAGCTAATACTCTTTTATCAGGATTTTTAGAAAAATTAACAAATAATTATCCCTATATTGTTATGGATAATGAGGCGGGTATGGAGCATATAAGCAGGTTAACAACAAAAAATGTTGATATTTTGTTACTTGTTGCTGATGCTTCAACAAGGAGTGTTAATGCTGCAATTAGAATCAATGAACTTGCAAATAGTTTAAATATTGGCATTGGAAAAACAATGTTAATTATTAATAAATTAAATAGTAATCCCTCAGAAAAAATAATGGAAATGATTAACGATTCTAAAATACAACTTGCAGGTACTTTACCTTCTGATGATTCAATATATTCATGTGATATTCAAGGCAGTCCAACTATTGATATACCAGAAGACAATGCCTTTGTTGCTAAAGCATTTGAGATTTTTGATAATAATTTGGGTTTATAAGATAAATTATAACAGAAGAAAATGTTTTTGCAGCTAAAGTATTTGAAATTTTTGATAATAATTTAGGTTTATAATATATAAATGTTTGAAAATATTCTGCCAGACTCAAATCTACATATTTATTATTTTGAGTCATTAATAACATATGAGATAGAAAAAAATTTTGATTTTGATAATAGAATTTATATTGGAAATTGGGTTGAAGATGAATCTTCATTTTTGTTTTTTACACAAAATGTTGATAATAAAATTAATAAACTGATTGAAAAATATAATCTGAAATTGTTAGATAAATTTGAAATGACTTATGAATCATGGTGCGGAGATAGTATATCATATATCAAAGCAGGTTCTTTTGTAATTGTACCTCCCTGGGTACAAAAAAATATAAAAAAAAATGAAATAAGAATAAATTTGCATCCAGGAGTTGTTTTTGGGGCAGGAAATCATCAAACAACATTTGACTGCCTTCAAGCAATTGAAATGGTTTATAAACTTGAACAAATTCAATCAATGATAGATATTGGTACTGGTACTGGTGTATTGGCCATTGCTGGAGCAAAACTAGGGATAAGTAAAATAATTGGTGTTGACCTTAATCCTCTTGCTACCAGGACTGCAAAAAATAATATTTCTAGTAATAATTTAGAAAAACAAATTCTAATTATAAGAGCTTTGGGACAAAGTTATATTAATACAAAAACCGATCTTTTGGTTTCAAATATTCATTATGATATTTTAAAAGTAATAATTAATTCAAAAGGTTTTTTAGAAAAAAAATATTTTATTTTATCAGGCCTTCTTCCATCACAAGGAAAAAAAATTCTTAATACATTGGAAAATATGCCTTTAAGTATTATTAAAATATGGGATAATCACTGGTTAACCTGTCTGGGAAAAACTGACCTGTAATTAATAAATAATATGTTAATGACAATTTTTTTTCTTTTAAATTCAGATAATAAACTTATATAAATGATTACATCTTATTATTTCTTCTGTTTCATTCCAAAATTGTATTATTTCAAACTTTCCATTGACATTTTGTTGTGTTTATGAGAATTAACCTTTTTTAATTCCTGTATAAAATCAAATTCATCAGGTTATATTAATGTATAATATACTTTTTGCGGTTATTCTTTTATAATCCTCCTGTATCATACGAATGTATAATGTTTTATTAATTATTTTTATATAATTTTGTATAAATTATTATTAACTAAAGAAAAATTAAGGAAGAGTAAAATGATTATAACAAAAACAAAATTATGGTTTGGTTTTTTTATACCTGTATTTATTTCTTTAATTGCTTGTTCTGGCTCTCCGCCTATAGATACAATAGCAAATGTTGAAATGTTTATAAATCAGGCAAGAGAACATGATGCAATTAGTTACGCCCCGCTTGAATTAAAACTCGCAGGTGAAAAATTGATCGAAGCAAGAGTACTTATGGATAATAAGCATTATGAAAAGGCTAGGAGTAAAGCTGAAGAAGCTCTTGTAGATGCTAAACTAGCTGCCTCTAGATCAAGAGCAGAAAAGGCAAAAAAAATGGCTCAAGAAATGCAAGATAGTATTGACACTTTGCGACGTGAAATTGAAAGAAAATACCAGAATACAAATTATCAAGAAGAAAGTTTATTATAATATTTTTATTACTATAATTTAATTTTGGTTTTTCTAATAAAATTAAATAAGTGTCTATGATAGTCATTAATTGTCTGGTCAAAATAAAAAATAAAAATTTAAGCAATATATTATAACCAGATTTGATTTTTACAAAAACATAAAGTGAATGTATTTGATTATCAATTCTCGTCCATGAAAAAAAATAAAACTGGATTATAATATAATTAATGTTTATTCTTTTTTTGTAAAAAATTAAAATATTTATATGGAGTTTTAATATGAAAAAATTATTAAAGTGCAAGGATTTAGTTTATTATTCATTAATATGTATTTTTGCTTTTGCTTTTATGATGTCTTGTTCATCAGCTCCTTTAAAAAATGAAATACTTGAAAGAGCACAATTATCATATGAACAAGCAAAGGCAAATATGGAAATTTTGTCTAATTCTCGAGTAGAAATGCATGAGGCTGAAAAAGCTGTTCAAGAAGCTCTTGAAGCACACAGGCAGGAAGATGAAAATGTCCACCATCTTTCATATATTGCAGATAGATTGGTTCAAATTGCAATAGCAAAAGCCGAGCAAAGAATAGCTGAAAAACAGATTAATTTTTTAAGCAAGCAAAAACAAAAAGTATTACTTGAAACTCGTCAAAAAGAAGCAGAAATGGCATTAAAAAAAGCAGAAGAAAAAGAGCGTGAAATTGAAGCTAAAGCTAAAGAACTTGAATTAAAGGCAAAAGAAATTCAGCTTGCACATGAACAAAAAAGACAATTAGAAAGAGAACTTTCAGAACTTCAAGCAAAACAAACTGATAGAGGACTTGTTTTAACTATAGGTGATGTCTTATTTGCCCCTGGAAGAGCCGAACTTTCACATGGATCAGTTCGCAGCATTAATAAACTGGCCAATTTTTTAAACAGGCATTCGGACAGAGATGTTATTATTGAGGGTCATACTGACGGCCAGGGCAGCCAGGATTATAACAGAGTTCTTTCTCAGCAAAGAGCTGATAATGTTAGAGTTGCTTTATTAGAACGAGATGTTGATCCTCGAAGAATTATTACAAAAGGCTATGGAAAATTATATCCGATTGCTACTAATAGCACTCCTGAAGGAAGACAGCAAAATAGACGAGTTGAAATTATTATTCTAAACAAAGGGACTGATGGCAGATCAATGTTAAGATAACAAATTTTATTATCACCTTATTATATTACAAATTTTTTATCTTATGTATTTAAAAAATTTATCTAGCCAAATTTTTTATTGGCATTTTTATTACAGCATTCGCTCGTTTATACTATTTGATTTGTTAACCAATTTTATTAAAAAATCGATTTATATAGTATTAACGAGCGAAAAATCATATCAACAAATGTCTGAATTTAATATAATAGAATGAATATCTGTTTTTAAAAAGAGGTTCGCATTTCTGAATTTTTCATCTGATTTTTTCAAAGAAAAATAACCATTAAAATTGAATCATTTTGTAATATTGTTTTTGATAAAAACAAAATTATCATTGTATTTTTTAATTAATAAACTTCATAATATTATAATCCAACTTTGTTTTTTCCAATCATTTGAAGTGTAAGTCCGTGCTTGTCCGTGTCAGTCAAATTACGAAAGTCTAAAAACCAAAGTTGAATTATAATATTAATTTTGCAAATAATAACTATATGCTATTGAGAAGAAAAATATATAATTGTTTTCTTACAAAAAAACAATTATTAATAATTTCATTATTTTTATTATTCACTAATAATACTATTTTTGTTGAAGCCTCTGAAAATATAAGGAAAATTTCTGTTTATTCTTTAGATAATCTTTATATTAGTGCATATGCAAAATCTGAAAAAATAAAAAAACAAGGTGTTGCATTAAATATAGCTCAAGAGTATAAAAAAATTGCTTTTTCATCTTTATTGCCTCAATTATCTGCCTATGCTGATTATTCAAGATATTTAAATGAAAATATGTTTCAACCCAAATGGAATGCTTCATATA
>Ga0272440_1002407_pt1 | contig 14604 bp, 14 predicted proteins | sample SSMMMBAug17_FD_192440 | JGI IMG/M metagenome (GOLD analysis project Ga0272440, IMG submission 192440) | Marine sediment archaeal communities from Little Sippewissett salt marsh, Falmouth, MA, United States - SSM-MMB-Aug17 | ecosystem: Environmental > Aquatic > Marine > Wetlands > Sediment ...
TAATATTAGATATACTTTTTTGATATACGATAACCCCTATGTATAAAATGGAGGAATTATGAAAAATGTAAGCATTATTGTTAGCATTTTTTTTCTTTTTTGTTGTTTGTTTGTTGTTCCAGGATGGGCACAAAACCTTGAGGTTGTTACAGAACAATATCCACCTTATAATTATGAAGAAGATGGTAAGATAAAAGGTGTTGGAACTGAAGTAGTCGAAGAAGTCTTGAAAGAAGCTGGGATTAAATATAATATTAGAGTGTTACCTTGGGTTCGCGCTTTAAAATATGCGAAAGAAAAAGAAAATGTTTTAATCTATTGTATTAGCAGAACTAAAAAGCGAGAAGAACTATACACATGGGTAGGAGTAATTGCCCCAATTAATTTTTATATCTTTGCATTAAAAAAACGAAATGATATCCCAAAAATAACAACATTAAATCAAGCTAAGCCATATCGCATTGGTACAGTTAATGAAGATGCCATGGATCAGTTTTTTATGGAGAGGAAATTTCCAAAAATTGACAGAACAAATTTAAATGCATTTAATATTAAGAAATTGTTTGCAGGAAGAATAGACCTTTGGCCAATGTCCGAATATACAGCGAAATATCTTGCGAAAAAAAATGGCTATGATCCAAATGGCCTAAAAAAAGTGTATGAGATAAAAGACTTCTCAGGCGGTGATCAATATATGGCTATTAGCAATACAACAGATGCCAAAATACTTCAGAGAATCCAAGATGCTTTAAAGAAAATCAAAGACGATGGAAGATATAAAGAACTTTTGTCTAGATACGAATAGACTAATTTCTTATTTATGATTATAGTTGATTCAACCTGTCAGTTCGCATTATCTGAAATTATGAAAAAAAAAGGGGACGTCTATGATTTTATGCTTTTATCGGCAAGAGGTTAAAATGTTCAAAGAAAAGCATAAAATCATAGACGTCCCCTTTTCTTTCCTTAAGAAACTATGATTGGTTATATTCTTTAAAATTCGGAAGTTGCTCATCTCTAGGTGAAACAATTGGATTTTCAGTTGGCCAATCTATTCCAATATCCTGATCATTCCATTTTATGCCACTCATATCCTCAGAATCAAAAAAATCAGTACATTTATAGTGTACAAGGGCATAGTCACTGATCACACAAAAGCCATGGGCAAAGCCTTCAGGCACATACAATTGTTTATGATTTTTGTCAGATAATGTGACCCCGAGCCATTTGCCATAGGTGGGGGATTGCATGCGAATATCTACTGCAACGTCAAAAATTTCACCCACAACAGCCATAATCAGCTTTCCCTGCGGATGCCTTTTTTGAAAATGGAGCCCCCGCAAGACATTTCTTTTTGAATAAGACTGGTTATCCTGCACAAACTTATCAGAGACGCCATTTTCGTGATAACGTTTTTCCTGAAAGGTCTCACAAAAAAAACCTCGATCATCAGGATAAACGTCAATTTCTAATATTTTAATATCAGGAATTTCTGTTTCAATAACTTTCATTTCACTGATCCCTTTTTGACTGAACGATTTCCATTAAATATTTTCCATATTCATTTTTTATCAATGGTTCAGCCAATTTTTCAAGCTGATCGACATCAATGTATCCCATATTAAAAGCGATTTCTTCAAGACATGCAATCTTTAATCCCTGCCGGGTTTCGATGGCTTCAATAAAATTTGATGCCTGCATAAGTGTTGCATTCGTTCCAGTATCCAACCATGCTTGCCCACGACCTAAAGAAACAATTTGCAGATTTTTTTCTTCAAGATAAATCTGATTGACATCTGTGATTTCCAACTCGCCGCGTGCGGATGGCTTGAGAGATTTTGCAATTTCAAGCACGCGATTATCGTAATAATACAATCCGGTCACTGCCATTTTGGATTTAGGCTTTAATGGTTTTTCAACGATTTCAATGGGCAACCCATTCTTATCAAAATGAACAACACCATATCGTTCGGGGTCTTTGACCTGATAGGCAAATACAGTGGCTCCCTTATTATTGGCAACCGCTTTTCGCAAAATTGATGGCAACCCCTGACCATAGAAAATATTATCTCCCAGAATTAATGAAACTGATTCGTCCCCTACAAAATCATGACCAATAATGAACGCCTGCGCAAGACCTTCAGGTCTGGGTTGTTCTGCATAAGATAATGAAATTCCCAATTGAGAGCCATCGCCCAATAACTTTTTATAAAGTGGTAAATCATGAGGTGTTGAAATAATCAATATTTCTTTCAAACCGGCCAGCAAGTGAATTGACAGCGGATAATAGATCATCGGCTTGTCATACACAGGTAATAACTGCTTGCTGACCACATACGTAATCGGATGCAGGCGAGTACCCGATCCGCCAGCTAATATAATTCCCTTCATTTTATTCCTCCAAATTTATCTAAGGAATGCTCTGAAAATAACATACCCATTTTTCTTGATCGTCCAAAAAAATAAGGTCGTGTAGAGACGTAGCATGCTACGTCTCTACAGTACAATTTCCTCAAAACGAACAATATCAATAATGGGGAAGTTTTTTTCAGAGATTTTTTTAGCGACTTAATCCACGTGAACCCGATCCATCTGGATTAAACAGATTGATTTGATCCATTTTTACATCTTTTAATTTCAGGCTGTGACATGCTCGGATAAAGAATGGTCGTAATTCGTTATCATCTGGATGCGCCTTAAAGTAGCGATCATAAAGATCGAAAGCTGAGGCATTAATATCTGCACCTTCCAGTTTTATTCCCAGTAAGAGTATGTTTCCTTGTGCTATTTTGTCGATTGTGTCTTTTGCTTTTTTTAAACCTGCAATTGCATCATCAGCAAGAACTTCCAATTTCTTTGAGCGCTTGGGCTTATACACAACTTCGCCGCCCTGAAGGACTTCAACAGCAAACTTATATTGTCCGGGTTTCAATTCTGGCAATATAAAACGAACCACATTATCTTGTGACGCTGGCACATCATACGTATTACTACCAACAGTCAGCCGATATGTATACTCACTGCCACAATTCTCCCACACCAATAATGGAAAATCTTTACAAACTGACAGCGATCTCGGCAACGTAACATCAACTTTTTTCTTATCGTTTGATTTTCTGGACATTGTATATTTCATCGCATGCAAATATTGCCGATCAATGTCTTCCAGAACTTTTTCTGATGATGGCAGATCCTGAAACTTGCCATTCACCTTCTTGATATACCCATTAATAATTTCAATATGAGAATTAGGTTCAATTTTACACATATTGTCCTGTTGCAAAAATATAATCGTACCAGAGCCATCTTCGCCTGTCTGGATATGATAACCATCAAGAATGAATCTATCTTTGGTGTTGATTACTTGAAATAATTGTCCATTTTTGGAGAGTTCGACCTTACCTTCAATGTTGATCAACAATGCCAAAGGCACTTTTGCGGGCGTGGCAAAAGCAAATCCAAACATGTTGCATATTACCCAAATACCAATAATTCGAGATAAAGTTTTGAAATAGTTCATAGTTACTCCTTTCATAAATATTTTTTTTTGTTTGATGAACGGCATAGATATACTGTATCTAAGTCAGTTGCAATAAAAATTTGATATGCCGATTAATATATATGTTTCATCTATTAGTTTCAAGTATTATGATCGTCCAACTTTGGTTTTTTCAATTCAGGCGGACAATCACTGACGAACACACCATATAATTAGGAATTTTCATTCCTTAGATATAGGGACGATTTTGTCGAATTTTTTCCTTTCGGCTTTCGACAACAGATTGATCAATCATTGTTTTCAATTTATGCTGAAGATTACGCAGTTCGAGCTTTTCTTGTTCAAGCGCCTGAATTCGTTCCTGTAATTCCCGACGTTCGTTCACCACAGTACTGTTTTCAAGTTCTTTATTCTCTAATTCCAGTGCAGATACCTTGTCTTTGAGTTCAAACAATTCTTTGCGAAGTTCAGCAGTGATGGCATTCTGGCTTTCAAGGCGTTTTTCAATTTCATGAATATCAACATCTGTAATTGCAAAATGTAAATATCGACTGGTTTCTCGAAATGTTGGCGCTATTGAAAGAATTCTGATCAACAAATCAATTGCATGTGATTGATTTTTATTTTTCAGCGATTCAATTGCCTCCAGATATAAATTATTTAAATGAATGGTTTGTTTGACCTGATCAATTTTTTCAGCAATGCCGGCTTTTTCATATTCAATCAGGGCGATTTCGTAATCATTTTGATCAAAGGCCCGATCTCCTTTTTTTTCCCATAACATGGAACAGTTTGAAACAGCTTCAGGTTGGCGTGGGTCCAGCTCAATTACTTTTTCAAACAATGCCAGTTGAGCGGATTCTTCAGTTTCCTTTTTGGCCTGGCTCAATAAGGTTTGTATTAATCTGGGTCGTGCCAAAGATGGATTATACGTATAAAGCGTTTCCAACAGCTTTCGGGCTTCAATAAGATCGCCTTCAGCCAAGAAAATTTCTGCCAACAATTGATTGGCTTTCATGTGGTTTGGGTTATGGCCTAACGCTCGCTGCAATAATTGGCGAGTTTCATTAAATTCACCACTTTGATACAAACGATATGCTGCCTGAAATAAATTCTCTGCAACAGGCAAAATACGATCCATCTCTTCGCGAACCCGACTCAAAGGTTTTTTATCAACAATCCAACGCCGAAGCATCTCCACACGCATACGAATGCCATCATGACTCGATTGAATAAGATTCCACTCTTCCAGAACAGAGGGGGCATCACGTAATTCACCAATGAGAATACGCACGCCGCTTTCTTGAAGTTTATTTTCTAAGTCTTCCTGAGAAATAGGGTCTGGTCCGCTTGAAGCCAATGCAGAAATAACAACACGTTCAGCAGGACCAATGCCATCCCAAAGCCATTCAAGTGAATTTGTCGCGCATGCGAGGGCTTTTGATATCAGTGGTTCAATATCCTCAGGTTCGACAAAATAATCAAATTCACGTCGTTTTTCATTTTTTCCATCCCAGATAACCTGACACAATTGCTGGGTTAAATATGGATGTCCACCTGTCAGTTTAACAACCTTTTCAATTGAAGCATCTGACCACTTGAGGCTGTCATTTTGTTCTGATAGGCGGATGAGAGATTGTGTTTCCTTATGATTCAGCAAGGATACATGAAGAGATTTTACACCTTTAAATAAAGACAGATAAACAGTCGATAAATCCTCGGGGCGTCGGCCAATGACAAAAATAAATCGCAAGCGGATATCCAATTGCATCAAATTTCTAAAATATGGAAAAAATACACTGACAGCCTGATCATGCGTGGGACTATCTAAAATGTCAAATTCATCAAATAATAACACAAGGCATGTCTTCTGAGGCAGTTGATTTAACACAAAGGGAATAAACTCATTCTGAAAATCAGACTGAATATCATGTGTCCATTTTTCAAAAGGCGGGATACCTGAGTGCTGAAGAATATGCTCGGCTAGATATTTAAGCAGACTGTCCAGGCTTAAAGCCGCCTTGTCTTGAAGGTCAAAATAGATTGGAACATATTGGGTACGTTTAGAAAGTGTATTTGCCAAACGTTGAAGCACTGATGTTTTTCCAATACGACGTTGGCCATATAGAATCATTCCATTTTCATTGGGGTTATTAAGTGTATTTAATACTGTTTTTAAAATATCGGTTCGACCAATGAATGCATCGCCCTGCCCAACAGGATTTCCAGTAATATAAGGATTGCAGCGTTTTCCTGATTTTTCTCTGGTCAATTTTTCTGATGATTGTTGATTATCGCGTGTTGTAAACAATCCCTGATTTTTCCAATTTGCAAGTTTGGTTTCAATTTCTGGTCGGATACGTTCAAATGTTTCTGCATCAACTGAACTCATATGACTGCTGACATCCAGATCCTTTTGCTGAAGATAGCCAATTAATACTTTACTGGATACGTTTAATTCTTTGGCTAATTCATGAATTCTTAGCTTTGACATCGGTGATTGTTCCCATATAAAATAAATATTTGGCAGTCAGTACGACTCATTCTTGCTTATGACATTGTAAAAGCTCTGATGGTAACCATAGTTGTTCATTTGGATAATAACTGACATCGTGATATTTAAAAGGACTTATTGTCCTGATTCTTTCAATAATAACGAGAGACTGATTGGGATTTTCACAGACTTTTTGAATTGTAACTTCAATATATCCCTTACGACTGGGATCTGGATAGTAGTAAGCTTTACCATTAGGTGCAATACAAGGTTTTCCAGGAACAATCGGAGAACCTTCTTTTTGAATGGCAACAGGTTCATCTTTTGATATGTATTGATAAATTGACATCACCACTTGCTGAATATCCAAAAACAGATAAGAAAGCACGCCGATAATAATCAGTATAAAAAAGCTTTTAAGTTTCATGATTTCCTACTCAAGTTTGGTAATCATCTGATGATTCAGGCGCTTTTATTGGTGTACGATGTTTTTTTAGTAAGGATGCTACAGTAGCTGATCTTTTTTTGCGTAAGGATTCATCATGATCCTCGACATCATTTTCATCAAAATGATAGTCCTCATCATATAAATCAGATTCATCAAAAACTTCAGATTCAGGATCAAGAACATAGCCTATTTCACCCAATCTCAACCAGATAGAGATCAGTCCAACCATAATCGCCGCAACTCCCAAAATCAATAATGGAATCAATGTGGCTTCAAACAATCTGAACTCCGAAAAAGCCATTGTCAGTATCCATCCGATTGTAATGAGAAAAACTGAACTGATAATCATTAAAATGAAAAAAAATAAAATAATTTTTATCAGACTGGCCAGTCCGAAACGTATAATATCACGAGAGTCCATGTCATCCATATGTTTTTTTCTCCCATTGAAATGCCAGATAGCATTCGTTAAATGTTAATCATATCAAACTGAACCGGCAATTGATTCAGTATCTGAGAATTTTCTTTTTTTACGACGACCATATTTTCATGACGAATTCCCCAACGATTTGGAATATAGATTCCTGGTTCTACAGTCACCACAGCGTTTTCTTCCAAAGTGTTATCTTTGAGCAAGCTCAAAGTTGGCATTTCGTGTGTTGCCAATCCAACACCATGACCCAAACCATGATTAAACTTTGTTTCTTTATAACCATGATTTGAAAGAAAGTCATCTATTATTTTGGCAATATCTTTTGTTTTATTACCTGTTATGATGTATTCCATTGCTAATTTTTGGGCATCGACCAGAATATCAAAAGCATTGATAAATTCTTTATCAGGTCTGCCAAAAATTATTGTTCGGGAGGTGTCTGAGCAATAGCCATTCAATCGTGCGCCCCAGTCAAACAAAATGGGTGTTTTTTCCCCCACCACTCTATCTGTGGGGACTGCATGAGGCAGGGCCGCATTTGGGCCGGATGCAACGATAATATCAAAAGAAAGGCTGTCTGCACCGCCTTGTCGTATTTCAGTTTCCAGTTGCCAGGCGATTTCTTTTTCAGTCATTTTCGGGTTGATTGATCCGAGTGTTTTCAGAAATGCCTGTTCAGCTATATTCAAAGCTTTTTTGATCGCATCAATCTCGCCATCCTCTTTTGCACATCGATCATCACCTACAAAATCAGGATCTGGTACCAATTGTACAACAAGATTCTGATCCAATATACGTCGTTGCAATTTATTATGCAACTCGACTGAAATTTGATTGCTTTCATAACCCAGTGAATGAATTCCTAATTTTTTGAGAATTTCAGGTATAAAATCTTCAGGGAGTTTGTTATAACAAACTATTTCAATTCCTTGCGTTTGATTTTTTGCCTGTGTCTCATATCGAGAATCAGTTGCCAATAGAACATCATTCTCAGTAATAAACAAATAACCGGATATTTCATTAATAAAGTGGTCATCAGCAAAAAAACCGGTTAAATAATGTCTGTTTTCCGCATTGCAAACCAGGTAGGCATTGTATGATTTTTCCCTCAGCCGGTCTTGCACTTTTTTCATGCGAATCTGATAGTTAAAAGGTTGATCTTTCATTAAATTTCCTGTTTTATTTATCAAGAACATGCTTTTTTAATACAAAACAGACGAAGTCGCCTTCAAATACAACTTCTTTATGACTCAAAACCTTTACATGAACGTTTTGCTTTTTGCCGTCAACAGAAATAACGTGTGCTTCAGCAGTCAAAACTTCATCTATTTGAACAGGTTTTAAAAACTTGACTGATGCCGAACTTAAAACAACATTCGGGTCATTAACAGCCAGCATGGCGGCGAAATCAGCCAGTCCAAAAACAAAACCGCCATGGACCAGATTGTAATTATCAACAATCATTTTTTTTGTGGTCAAAAGCTTTACTTGGCTGAATCCATTTTTGAATTCAATTGGCGTACCGCATAATTGTCTATCAATATTATTATGTGTGTACATGTTCATGGAAACTCCTTATTTAGATGTTACAGATGACAAATAATCAATCGCTTTTTGATAGCGTCGTGATAACGATTTGTCATACCTGTCACTGATATTCCCAATGGTTGCCCATTTAGATTGAATGTCTTTCATTTTTTTCGATGCATTGGAACGTGTAATTGCATTATCATTTGGTACAAAAATTTCATCTTTAAATTTCAAGGCCATATCCAACTGTTCTGCAATGGGAATAAATTTATTATATTCAAAATTTGCTGATGATGATGTTGTCAACTTGGCCAAAATTTCCAAACTCAGGCAAAGGCTTTCTTTTTCCTTGAGTTTTTCATTTTTTTCATTATCCAATGATTCAAAATGCTTGATTTGGTTTGAAAAGAAATAGTCATTGGCCTCTTGAAATCGACTCCATAGCTCTCGTTCAACTTTTCGTGTCGTGCTGCCTGTTTGTTGCCATTGTTTTTGCAATTCTGCAAGTTTGGCTGAAGTTGTTTTCCAATCGGTGGATGATGCCAGAGATTCGGCAGTTTCAACCAGACTTTCCTTGATTTTTTGGTTTTCGTCCCATTGTTGTTTTCGATTTTTGATATAATCGCTTTTTTTCTCAAAAAAAGTGTTGCATGGCACCTGAAAACGTTCCCATATGGGTTGAGATTCATCTTGCGGCACAGGACCAATCTGTTTCCATTGTTGTTGAAGCGCCAAAATTTGCTCGGTGAACTGATCAAACTTTTCTGTCTGATCCAGTTGCGTGACAATATTTTCAGCCTGTTCGCACAAAGCTTTCTTTTTTTCTAAATTTTTGGGAAGTTCGTTTTCCAGGCGTTGAAAAAATGTATTGCAAGCTGTCCTGAATCTTTTCCAAAGCGCATCACTGTCTTGTCTTGGCACTGGACCAATCTGTTTCCATTTTCGCTGAAGTGATTTAAGTTTACGTGATGTTTCTGACCAATCTGTTGAATTGGCCAGTTTTTCAGCCTGTTCACATATTTCCATTTTTTCATTCATATTATTTTTACGTTCTAGATCTTTTTTCGCGTAAAAATCTCTTTGTCGTTCGAAAAAAAGGTTGCAAATATCCTGAAAAGATTGTCTTATATCTTTTTCAACAGACTTTGGCAAGGGACCTATTGCATTCCAACGTTCCTGAATACCTTTTATCAGGACAGAGGTATCTTTCCAACTGATATCATCCTTTAAGGTATCCATGACTGCTTTAAGCTCATCATGAATTTTAACTTTTTCTGCCAGGCAACGAGTGTAAATTTTATCACAAATTTGATGAAATCTTGTCCAAATAGATTCAGATTTATTACGCTCCACAGATCCCAATTCACGCCATTTATCCTGAGCTCTGCGGGCAAGTTCGGCCATTTCTTGAACAGTCGCTTGTTCTATGGATTGTTCCAATGTATCACACAATTCTTCTTTTAATGCCAGATTGGCCCATTGTTCCCAATTTCTTTTTTCCCAAAAATCGCGTTGAACAGTAAAAAATTCCAGACAGGCCATCTCGAAACGATCTGTTAATTCTCTCTTTTTCTCAGGCGCGTTTTCTCCAAGGGACTGCCATTCATTTTGAGCAGCCTTGACAGTTTTTTCAAGGCCGGCGCGAAGTTCAGCATCTTTTGCCTGCTCAACAATTTCGCACAATTGTTCCAGTCTTTTTTCTTCATTTATTTTATGCGCAATAATTTCATTTTCAACATTTTTTTGTTGTTGTGTAAAATATTCAATCACATTTTTGTACCGGGTTGAGACATCTGAAGGCGGAGCGCATGGCATTTCTTTGAGTATTTCAGTCCATTTTGACTTTAAAGGATCAATGCTATCAAGTTGTTTTTGATCTTTTTTGCTGTTTTTAAATGTTTCAAGTTGAGAACAGATTTCACAAAGACTTGTGACATTGACCTGATAATTGGCATAAGCTTTTGTCCGATCATGTATGCAACGATCCAGTTGTTCAATGGCACGATTGTAACGAGAGCTTAGATTATGATAAACAGAAAAAGGTATAATGCCATCTTCAACATTCAACTCCGCCTGTCCCCATTTTTCTTTTATCTCCTGCATTTGTTTTTCATAATATGATAAAAATCGGACACTATTGGAAGGTATAGATGATTTTTCGACCTGTTCCAATAATTGTTCAAGCGTTTTGCAAAGATCTGTCATCTGTGAGACAGTATCTTCTTTTCGATCAAGTTGATTAACCTGTTCCTCAATTTTTTCCTTGAATTGATTAAAGCGCTTTGCCATAGGATGCGTTTTTTTCGGGTCAATTTCAGTCCATTTTGTCTGAACATGTTTCAAAACAGAATAACTCTCTGCCCATTTTTCGGATGCAACAATTTTTTCCAATTCAAGACATAATTCTTCAAGTTCCCATTCGGTTCTTTTTTCAGGTGAAAGGGCTTCAGGATTCTCCCAGAGATTTGTCAATTTTTCTTTTGCAATTTTTTTTATTTTTTTATTGCTGGCGCTTTTGGATATTGTTTCAAGGTGTTTTGGATCGGATATTTTGTCCACAATTGCTTTACCAGGCCTGAGGCCGCAGTTTTGTTCGGTTATCTGACACAACAACAATGGATTTGAAATACGATCAATAGCCATCAAGCGAATCTCAGGCCGTTTGGCATCACAGGCAATTTGCGATAGAATTTTTTCATCATTGATTTCAAGAATTAATTCTCCTTGCAGTGATTGGTCGCTTGTATTATATATTTGATTGGCATAACACTTGTTTAATTTGTTTATTGCAGCCTTTTGTGCATTTGGGTCATTATCGGTCTTGATCACGTGCTTGAGCAAGTTTAAATCTTCCAACTGCTGGATGGCCTCAATACGAACCTCTGGTTCAAGATCATTTTCAATAATTTGTTTTAATACATCCGATTTATTTGCAGTTTCCAGGGTACGAATTGATTGTATTCGAACTTGTGGGTTACTGTGTTTCCATCGGGGTACGATAAAATCTTTGATTGACATGTTATATGTTCTCTACTCATATGGGGGTTTTAATCAAAGGACAGCATGTTACGTACTGTCGCTTTTGGACAATCTGACATATCCACAAAGATTCAATCATATCATGGTCTTCATCTGGTTTCAAGATAAATCAGAAGATTACCAGTATGATTTCAAATAAATGAGGAATAATAATGTTTATTAAACAATTCAGATATTATAGCGATAATCTGGCATATATTATCCATGGTACATCACATGCGATTGTAATTGATGGTGGTGCTGTATCTGACATTTTATCATATCTCGAAAAAAAACAATTATCGCTAAAATATGTTTTTAACACGCATAGTCATGGTGATCATACGTCAGGAAATAACAGACTTTTACAGGCTTCCGAAGCCACTTTTGTTTCAGTAAATCAGTTGATTGATGAAAAAATAATTCAAATTGAAAATATCAATGTTAACATATTTGATACGCCTGGGCATTCACATGACAGTATTTGTTTCCATGTTGGTGATTGGCTTATCACTGGTGATACATTGTTTAATGGCACTGTGGGAAATTGTTTTATTAATGACTATGCCACATTTGTAACGAGCTTAAAAAAGATTCTCGTTTTACCAGATCATACAATTATTTTTGCAGGGCATGATTATGTACAACCAGCAATGCGGTTTGCAAAAAAATATGAACTGAATGTAAATGCTGTGGATGCATTTCTTACAACATATGACCCAAAACATGTTTGCGCCACCCTTGCACAAGAAAAAGCGCATAATATTTTTTTAAGATTGAATTCTGCAGAAATTATCGCTTTGCTACAATCTAAAGGGCTGCTCCATAAAAATGACATGCAGCGTTTTCAATCATTAAAAGAAATCGAAATATGGGATTGATTTTATACTTGACAGAAACGTGTTCATATTTTATATTTCTAGTTTTTTTAGCTTAGGAAATCTCTGAAAAGATTGTACTCATTTTTCTTGAACGTACAAAAAAAATAAGGTCGTGTAGAGACATAGCATGCTGCGTCCTTACAGTACGTTTTCCCTCAAAACGAACAATAATGAGAAAGTTATTTTCAAAGAATTCCTTAATTAAATTTAAATGGCAATGGCATAAAGGTCATTGTTTTGAAGGAGTGGAGTCAGTGAAAAAATACACATATAGTGCAAAACAATCTGACAATCCGAAAAAATGGTTTGTTGTTGATGCCCAGGATCAGGTTTTGGGTCGCTTGAGTACAGCAATTGCAACACGTTTACGTGGAAAACACAACCCAATGTTTACCCCTCACACAGACATGGGAGACTGGATCGTTGTTGTCAATGCTGAGAAAATAAAGCTCACAGGCAACAAATTAAACAACAAAATGTATTACCGACACAGCGGTTATATTGGTGGATTGAAAGAGATTAATGCAAAAAAACAACTGGAAAAAAAGCCTGAGGAGTTGATACGTCATTCAGTCAAAGGTATGCTTCCAAAAAATCGGTTGGGCCGAAAGCTATTCAAAAAGCTTAAAGTTTATTCTGGCCCTGAACATCCGCACATTGCCCAGTGCCCTGAGCCAATGACAATTTAGTTGGGAAGCTTTTATTTAGATGAAATATCAATTCAGCCCACTATCTATATTGTGGGATATATCAGTAATTTGGAGACAATGAATGAGTCAAGAACATACCTATTATGCGACAGGGCGTCGAAAAAACGCAATCGCAAGAACTTTTTTAAAACCGGGTGATGGCAAAATTATTGTAAACAAACGTCCATTGGATGATTATTTCAAAGTTGAAACTGCCAAAATGTTATTAATGCAGCCATTTGAATTAACAGGTACAATAGATAAATTTGATGTGACTGTTACTGTTAAAGGTGGTGGTATCTCCGGTCAGGCCGGTGCTATGCGTCATGGTATTACACGTGCCCTGGTTCAGGTCAACCCTGAGTTTCGCAAAACACTGAAAAAAGCTGGTTTTATATCTCGAGACGACAGAGAAAAAGAACGTAAAAAATACGGCCAACGCGGCGCACGCGCACGATATCAGTTTTCAAAGCGTTAATTTACATGTCAGATCAATAAGGGAAGGGGTTCAACAACTATTTCGCCTTTTCCCTTTTTTTTGTGAATGCCAACTGCTCAGGAGTGATAATGACAACAAAAAAAAGAGTTGCAGTTATCGGAGCCAGTGGATATGCAGGTGCAGAAGTGGTGCGTCTTATTTCCGGGCATCCGCATGTTTCACTTTCATTATTGACATCCCGGCAATATGCGGGCCAATCCTATGATAATGTTTTTCCTGCTTTTACAGGACGAATTGACTTATCTTGTGAGACCTTTTCATCAGACGATGCAATTCAAAAGGCAGATATCTTTTTTTTGGCACTTCCACATAAAGCCTCAATGCGCATTGCAGCTCCCCTGCTGGAAGCGGGAAAGAAAGTTATTGATTTATCCGCAGATTTTAGATTCAAAAATCAGTCCATGTATGAAAAGTACTACCAGCCACATGAATATCCGCAATTGCTCAAAAAGGCCGTGTATGGATTATGCGAAATAAATAAGAAGCAAATATCCACTGCGGACCTTATTGGGAATCCTGGATGTTATCCCACAAGTATCTTATTGCCTTTGATACCGCTATTAAGAGAAAAATTGGTTGATTTAACAGGGATAATTGCAGATTCGAAATCGGGTGTAAGCGGGGCTGGCAGGTCTCCATCGTTGGGAACCCTGTATTGCGAGGTCAATGAAGGATTTAAGGCGTATAAAGTTGCAGAACATAGGCATGAGCCGGAAATGAATGAAAACCTCTCGCTGGCAGCAGGAGAGAATGTTCAAATTCTTTTTGTGCCGCATCTGGTACCCATGTCTCGGGGAATTGTATCCACAATATATGCCAAAACACAGACAAATGAAATGGAACTTCGGGAGTGCCTTCAAGCAGCATATGATACATGTCCTTTTGTTCGGGTTTTACCTGATGGCCGCTTGCCAAATGCATCGCATGTTCGCGGCACCAATTATTGTGATATTGGACTCAAATATTCAAAAGAAAAGGAAATCGCTGTGCTTGTGTCCACAATCGACAACCTGATCAAAGGTGCTGCAGGGCAGGCGGTTCAAAATATGAATATTATGATGGGGTTTTCTGAGACCGATGGAATTGATGCAATCCCATTTCCTGTTTAGTTAA
>Ga0272440_1002408_pt1 | contig 14600 bp, 12 predicted proteins | sample SSMMMBAug17_FD_192440 | JGI IMG/M metagenome (GOLD analysis project Ga0272440, IMG submission 192440) | Marine sediment archaeal communities from Little Sippewissett salt marsh, Falmouth, MA, United States - SSM-MMB-Aug17 | ecosystem: Environmental > Aquatic > Marine > Wetlands > Sediment ...
AATCTTGAACGTAATGATACAATACAATTTATCAACGATCATTATTCAATTATCAGTGGTTCAATGGATATTGAGAAGAACATTAATAATACGATTGCACAAAAATTTCATAAATAGAATATATTAATGGTTACGCTTGGCAACTCCCTTGAACCAAGAAGTGATAGCGAACAAAAAAATTTGAGCGTTTAAATAAAGGAGTATGTTTGTGAACAGCAAAGGAACAATTTCATTGGTAAAAATATGGTTTGCCTCAAATCATAATATTGTTCATCCGCCAATGCATTTACTGTATATTGGCAATGCATTAAAAAAAGCAGGTTACAGTGTTAAAATCTTTCACTATAATCATGAAGATGCAATGCAAAAAGTATCTGAAATTATTGACTTCGCATCTGTTTTTATAGGTTTTTCAATTATCACAGGGGATCCAGCTGAAACGATTATACAAATGACCAAAACAATAAAAAGGAATAAAAGTATTCCTGTCGTTTTTGGTGGAATTCACCCTACATTAGAACCAGAACAATGCTTATTAGAAGATAGCGTTGACTTTGTTGTTTTAAAAGAAGGAGAAAAAATCGTTGTTGAATTGGCAGATGCAATTACTCAAGGCAATCAAGTAAATAAAATTAGCGGATTAGGTTTCAAAGAAAATCACAAGGTAGTAATTAATCCATTCAAGAAATTTCATAATAATATTGACGATTTTGAGATGGATTGGTCTTTAGTGGATGTTGAAAGATATATTAATCCATTCTATGCAGGAACAAATAGGGTTTTAATGGGTTATGTTGCAAGCCGTGGATGCCCCCATCAATGTGGTTTTTGTTATAATCAACTATTTTGGGAACAAAAATGGAGAAGACATTCTTCTGAAAAAATTTCTAAGCAAATTAATTTGTTAGCAAAAAAATATAATTTCAATGCTGTTGTGTTTTTTGATGATAACTTTACAGTAAATAAAAAATGGGCGTTTGATGTATTAGATAAGATTAATATTCAGGGAATCCATATTGAAACAAGGATTGATTACATAAACGATGAATTTCTTAGCAATTTGGCACAAAGAAAAGTAAAGAGTATATTTATCGGGGTAGAGTCGGGTTCAGATCGAATACTAAAACTATTATCAAAAGGATTTACTACAAAACAAATCTATCATGCATTAAATCTTATTAAGAAATATCCTATACCTGCAAAATTTTCTTTTATTGTTGGTATTCCGTCTGAAAACTATCATGAATTTAAAGAAACTTTAAATTTAATCGTATGGTGTATTGAAAATGTCCCAAATTGTGGATTTACCTTTGGTTTTTACTTACCATATCCTGGAACAAATCTTTTTAAATTATGTCTTGAAAAAGGCTTTTCAAAACCTAAATCCTTTGTTGAATGGGAAAAACTAGATAGATGGGGAAATCAAAATATGGATATCCCCTGGACTGATGGCTATTGTATTAATCCCCTGGAAGTTCAAAAGTTAATTTTTCTGATCAGAAGAATGACGTATTTAAATAGAAATAAGACTACTCTTTTAAATAGATTGCTTTATAAATTAGTTCGATTTCGTTTCAGACATTCTTGCACAAAAAGTATTATTTTGATATCACATGTTGAAAATTTTTTCTTACCTTGGTTTCGCATTGCATACAAAAAATTCAGTACAAAACTTAAAGCTAAAAAAGAATAGCTATATTTTTTGAAGGTCCTTCATATGCAAATTCGTAGGAAAATTAGAAACCGCATATTTAAGTTGCTTGATAATAAAATCGACCTCTTTGGTAATAAATTATTCAAGAAGATGAGAGAAAGGGGGCACATTCTATATCTGTCTGAATTGAGCCCCTTTTTTAAAGGTGCAAAAATTTATACTTTCGGAACGGGTGGAAGTATTGCAAACTTGAAAGATGTCAGTCGATTACTTAATTATAATTTAATGATGACTACAACTGGTCCCTATTATTGCTATTTAAAATATGGATTTGTTCCTAATTTATGGATCCTTACATATGCCCCAATAATCGAAAAAATCTTTGAAAATGAAAAAAGAAAAGCATTTGATTTATCAAACACTTTTATATTAGTGCCAACAAATGAATCTGAAAGTAAAATAAATATTAAGACCCCGGTTGTAAAAGAATTGATGTTGAAACATCCTGAAGCCACTTATGTTTTATATCGATGTATATTGCATACAAGAAGTAGTCCTATCAAAGTTCCGATAACATATTTACAAAAAGATATTGAACCAATTCATGGGATTTCTTCAAATATTCTTGATCATTTGTTTTTCCCTGTCAGTTTTTTTTTAGATGTCTCAACAATATATTTTTCGGGTGTAGATTTAATACCATCAACAGGTCATTTTTGGGATAGAAATTTACATTATCAAACAATGGATGGTAAACCATTAAATTTTCCTGAAGACAAAATCATGCATGAAGCGGCTGGAATTGTTCAAAGAATATGCAAACAGAAGAATAAAAAAATTTTCAGGTTAGAAAAAAATGAAACTGTGCTACAAAGCTATCCATACATTGGTTTTGACAAATCATTAAAAGAAGCAAGCCCTAAAATATCAACAAGCTATGCCAGGCAACATATTGAAATTTTTAAATAGGTATGAGAATACAAAATACAATTATATAATCATTCAGGTGAATAATAATGAAGAACAAAAGCATTTCTATACTAATTGTCAATTATAATACATCAGACTTTATTAAATTATCTTTGTATGCGTTATCAATATTAACCAGGAATACATATCATGTATATATTTGTGATAATGGTTCTCGAAATAAGGACAGAGAAAAACTCGAGAAGATGAAATATACTTATGATAATATTACGATTTATTCTCGTCACCAATCTCAAGAAGGAAGTGTCGGTCATGCTGAAGCTTTGGATTTTCTGCTTGAAAAAGTCCAATCTACTTATACAGTTATCTTAGATGCAGATTGTATCTTTTTATACAATGGATGGGATGAATTGTTAATTAAAGAATTAAAAAATAAGGTTGTGATAGCTGGTACACCTCCTGTCTCCATCCAAAAACAGAAACCACATGATTTTCCCTTAATGTATGCAGTTATCTTTATTACAGAGATATATAACAGATTAAATATTTCGATGATGCCTGATCTAAATAATTTAGAAAAGGGAATGGATACTGGTTATCAAATGAGAGAAAAATATCTTAATGCTGGATTTCTCGGTTATACATTGATTTGTAACAGCACCAGGGTTGATAAATCAGGCCCTTTTGGAAAAACAACATTTTGTGCTGAATACTATCATCCAGATATAGAAAGTATTGTCGCCTGCCATTTTGGTCGTGGAAGTACTTTAGGATATGCCAAGTTTAAATCATTTTCCTATAAGATCCCATTTTATGGAAAATTTATTAAATTTATACGTTCCCGAATCGATAAAAAACGCTGGATATCAAAATGCTATAAAATAATTAATCAACAAAAAGATTTCAGTCATTAATATTCATTTAAATTTTTTGAGCTATCTATCTTTATCAATCCATTAAACAAAGGATAATTCATGAACATAGCAATTTATGCATCAACATTTCTACCAGATATTGGTGGTATACAATTTGAGTTATTTTGGCTTTTAAAAGCGATTGACAATATTTTTCAATCTAAGGGAATTAATCGGTTTGTTTTTATTGTTCCTCGTTATAATAATCAACGCTATTTGAATTTTAAAAATATTGAAGTTGTTGAGATAGATTTTCATTTATCATCAAAAAAAAATATTATACCCTGTATCTATAAGTTATCAAAAATTATCAGGCAATATAATATTGATTTGATTAACTGTTTTGCAGTTATTCCTGAAGGCTTTTACTGTACTTGTTTGAAATTAATTCATCATATCCCATTTATTATTACCTCACAAGGGGTCGACCTAGCGTACGATAAAAGATTTAATTATGGAAGTAGATTAATTAAACGCATTTCCATTGCAACAAGTATCATTTTAAAACAAATGAAATCTTTAATCACCATTAGTCAAGACATGAAGAATTTTGCTATTGATGCAGGAGTTGATACAAACAAAATCACAATTATTCCAAATGGGATAGAACTTAGCCAGGGTATTGTTCCAGATACAACTGAAGCAGAAAAAGCGATAAAAATGAAATATGCAATTTCTGATTCACACCTCATTTTTATCACGTTATCAGGAATGAGAAAAATTAAAGGACATGAAAATTTGGTAAAAGCATTTGCTCTAGCTGTTAAGTCAAATCCAAATTGTCGCTTGTTTATTGGTGCGCATGGTGAAGAAACTGATAATATTAAAACCCTTGTAGAAAAACTTGATATTGAGCGTTATGTAAAATTTATTGGATTTATATCAGATGATCAAAAAGTGGCCTGGTTAAACCTTGCGCATGTATATTGCAATACAGCCTACTTTGAACCATTTGGTATTGTTTATATAGAGGCAATTAAATATAGAATTGCCGTGCTTGGGAGTTTAAAAGGTGGCGCAAGAGACATCTTTAAGCATGGACAAAGTGCTCATTTAATTGATCCTGAGAGTATTGAACAAATACATGAGGGAATAGTGGCATTAAATGATCAGTCATACAGGAATTTACTCATCCAAAACGCCGACAATTTATTGCCCAATTATGATATCAAAAGAATAGCGCACTTGTATTTAGATACATACATTAAGCATAATAGATAGTATGCTTTTGTTTAAATAAAAACAATAACTATTGGATATTAATATTAGTAACATGTTATCAAAAGAATTAAGAAATCTTACCTTGCGAAGGTATTATCTTGATAACCGCCTTGCAAAATGTAATTATTATGGACAAGTTCTCGATATTGGTGGCAAAAAAATTAATAAAAGAGGCCTTTTTCATCCCCCCACTAACAATGTTGAAAGCTGGCAGTATGTCAATATCGATATGTCAACAAATCCTGATTATCTATGCCCTGCAGATGCAATTGATGTTCAAGATATGTCATTCGATATTGTAATATTAACAGAAGTTCTTGAACATTTAGAGAACCCTGAAAAAGTACTTCAAGAAGCTTACAGAATTCTGAAGAAGCATGGAAAAATAATAATATCTATGCCTTTTTTATACCCGATACACGGTGATCCAGATGACTTCCAAAGATGGACACCTAGCAAAATCAAACAAGTTCTTAGGCAAAATAACTTTCTTATTGATTCGTTAGAGCCAATGGGTGGATTATTCTCAGTGTATTATGACTTGTTACGAACAGCAACTGGGATGGCTTCTAAAAATAGAAAAGCGATTAAAAATAGAATACTTATGAAATTTATTTTTCCTTTTCTTGCACAATTAGCTAAAAAATTGGACAGACATTTTGAATATAAAATGTTCTGGATAACAACAGGATATTTTGTTGTAGGAATAAAAAGTGAATAAACAACCATTAAGGTTCGGATCATAAATTCTGTTATGCTAAAAAGCATATAATATTTGTTGACGACTTCCCAAAAATTTTTTTCTTATTAATCATTTTGCAGAGAATAGAGTTTTGTTTGTACCTAATTTGAAAGTTTTTCTAAATGCTATTTAACTCTTATCTTTTTATATTTCTATTTTTACCAATTGTACTAACTGTTTTTTATACCCTAAATAATAAAGAATTATCAATCTGTTGGTTAGTAGGAGCATCTTTTTTCTTTTATTCATGGTGGAACTATAATTATTTAATATTATTTATTTTATCTTTAATATTCAATTATTATTCAAGCATCATACTGATCAACAATAAGAAAAAACACAACAGAATATATTCAAAACTTATATTATGTATTGGAATTTTTGTAAATTTATCAATTCTAGGATATTATAAGTATTTTAATTTTTTTATTTTTAACATCAATAATATATTTAACATTGAATTTCAGGAACAATCTATTCTTTTACCACTGGCAATTTCTTTTTATACCTTTCAGCAAATTGCATTCCTGATAGATACTTACAAATCTGAAACATGCCGGTACAGCTTAATGAAATATTGCCTGTTTGTTTCTTTTTTTCCTCAATTAATTGCGGGTCCAATTGTACGCCAAAATGAAACAATAAATCAATTTCAGAATCATGCTTTTAATAGATTTAACTATACGAATATTTCCATTGGTTTGACAATTTTTACGATCGGTCTATTTAAAAAAGTTGTAATAGCTGATGGCATAGCCCCCTTTGCATCATTTGTTTTCGATGCAGCAAGCAATGGCGAAACAATTTACTTTATTGAATCATGGTGCGGTGCTTTAAGTTATACCTTTCAGTTATATTTTGATTTTTCTGGGTATTCTGATATGGCAATAGGGTTGGGACGTATGTTAAATATCAAATTACCCTTGAATTTTTTTTCGCCATATCGATGCATCTCAATAATAGATTTTTGGAAACAATGGCATATTACATTATCGTTTTTTTTACGAGATTACCTATATATACCACTTGGTGGTAATCGAAAAGGTCATGTATCCAAGTGTATAAATATCATAACGACAATGCTATTGGGTGGGCTCTGGCATGGCGCAGGATGGACTTTTGTTATTTGGGGGGCGCTACATGGCCTCTATCTGGCTATTAATCATAGCTGGAGATTAATCTCTATAAAATTAAAACCTCGAAAAATCAAATATACCTTATTATCAAATTGTTTTTATTTTTTACTGACATTTGTAGCAGTAACTATAGGTTGGGTGTTTTTTCGTTCTGATAATTTATTCACAGCGCAAAGAATTCTTTTCGGTATGATTGGATTAAATGGAGTAAATCTTCCTCAAGGCTATTTGGCAATTATGGGGTATTTGGGTGGATTGTTATCATCTTTGGGGGTGAGTTTTAATTCGACGCTTTTACCAAGCTATTTAGATTCTTTTTGCTGGATATCTGTACTTTCAATTATTTCCTGGAGTTTTCCAAATACATATGAATTTATGATGGATTACACCCCTTGCTTGAACAACTTAAATAGCAGAAAAAAATACTTAATCCCTTTAAAATGGCGCCCATCAATTTCATGGTCAATAATTATTTCTCTAATGTTTACAGCTAGTTTATTATACATGTCAAAGGCGTCTGAATTTCTGTATTTTAACTTTTAAGACTGCACCTTTATTATGAATTGTTCAAAGAAAGTAACGAATAAAGAAGCATCTAAATTTTTTAAATACTATTATTCCTTTTTTATATTCAATAGTGTTTCAATACTTGTAATCATTCTATGCTTTGTTATCATTTTATATTATAAAGTTGGTCCTTACCATAAACTATACGCATACCAGATCAATAAGCTAAACAAAAATCAATCAAATATTGATACTATCTTTATTGGTGATAGTTCACTGGGCCAGGCAATTAATGCAGATCTTTTCAATACAATATCTGGACTAAAATCTATCAATTTGGCTCTTACAGGCTTGTATGGTTTAGCAGGCTCATACAATATGATTAAAAAAGCAACAAAACTGAATCAGGTTAAAAATGTTATCCTCATGCAAACCCTGGATTTAATATCTCGACCTGTTGCTTATGATGGCTATTTGTATTCAATGGAAAACTTTGACGATTTTGTTGAATTGACATTTAATGAAAAAATTTTGCTTATAAAAACTAGCATTAATATATTATTTTCATTTACTAATTTAAAAAGAATAATCCATTTTTTTCCAGTACAAGAAAGACTAAAATATACAATTGAAAATGATTACATGAAACAAGTAACTATAAAGGATCGTAAAAAGAAGTACAAAAATATCAGAATCCACATTAATAAAGACAAGATAATTTTTCTCCATAAAATAGTGAGTTATTGCAATCAACATAGAATCAATCTAATTTATATACATGGACCTCATCTAAACAATATTAATAATCAGTCCAGACAAGATATTCAAGATGTAAATGCGATAATCAAATCAACTGGTGTCAATTTTATAAATAAAAGCTATTTCTTTTCTCCACAACAAATGGGTGATTCTTTAGATCATATATATCCAGATTTTAAGGATCAAATAACAGAAGAATATTTTAACTATATCAAAAATGACCTTGTGTATTAATTCAAATAATATTTAAAATTATGATTTATATCGAGATCAATGCTTTTTAGTTCAATAGAATTTGTAATTTTTTTGCCGATAGTGTTCTTTATCTATTGGTTTATAACCTATAAAAATCTCACAATCCAAAATACATTTATATTGTTGGCAAGCTATTTTTTCTATGGTTGGTGGGATTATCGGTTTTTATTTTTGATAGCTTTCAGTTCTTTGGTTGATTTTTGGGTTGGCATCGGAATTGATAAATCCAATAATATTTTCCAAAAAAAATTTTATTTATTTTCCAGTTTATTTGTAAATCTTAGTTTTCTTTGTTTTTTTAAGTATTTTAATTTTTTTACTGAAAATTTCATAAGGGCTTTTACATTTTTGGGTCATCCAATATCAGATCCTTTCTTTTTAAAAATTGCGGTTCCAGTAGGAATAAGCTTTTATACTTTTCAAACAATTAGCTATTCAATTGATGTTTACAAAGGAAAGCTAAAACCCACAAGAGATATTGTGGCCTTCTTTTCATTTGTCAGTTTTTTTCCACAGCTCGTTGCTGGTCCAATAGAAAGAGCGACAAACCTTTTACCCCAATTTCAAAAAAAAAGATTGTTTGAGTATAACACTGCTGTTGATGGACTTCGTCAGATCCTTTGGGGATTGTTTATTAAAACTGTGATTGGAGATAATCTAGCTATTTATGTAAATGAGATTTTTGAAAATTATTTACAATATTCAGGTAGTGTTTTATTTATCGGAATTGTATTTTTTGCATTTCAAATATATTGTGATTTTTCAGGATACTCTGAAATCGCAATAGGAACGTCAAAATTATTTGGTTTCAATATCATTAGAAATTTCGCTTTTCCATATTTTTCTAGAGATATTGCAGAATTTTGGAGGAGATGGCATATTTCTTTATCATCCTGGTTTAGAGATTATGTCTATATTCCACTAGGTGGAAGTCGTGTCAGTACAATAAAAAAGATTAGAAATGTATTTATTATTTTTATTGTAAGTGGGTTTTGGCATGGAGCAAACTGGACATTTATTATTTGGGGTGCCTTAAATGCTTTATATTTCTTGCCACTAATGGTATTAAACATTAATAGAAAAAACAAAGACATTGTTTCAGAAGGAAGATTTTTTCCACGCATAAAGGAGCTATTTCAAATAGGCGCAACTTTTATATTGATTTTATTTGCGTGGGTATTTTTTCGTTCTGAATCTGTTGTGCATGCCTTACAATATATAAATCATATGTTATCCTGGTCTTTTTTTCAGTATCCCAATTACGCTATAAAAAACAGTTATATCTTTTATATCTCTTGCATTATTGTTGTTGATTGGTTGCAACGCGAAAAACAACATGCTTTACAGTTCGATCACACAACATGTATCCCAAAACCTGTTCGTTGGATGATTTATTATGGAATAATATTTTCAATTCTATTGTTTAAGGGAAAGAAACAAGAGTTTATATATTTTCAGTTTTAGATTTATATCACGATGAAATTATTTCTTAAAAATATTGTTCTTTTTTTACTGATTCCATTAATTCCAATGTTTGTTTTAGAAATTGTATTGCCATCAACATGGTTTACCTTCAGAACATGGGAAGCAGTTACCAGTAGATATGTTCCTTTAATTGGGCCTTTTTATCCTAGTATTCATGGGCATATGATTGAAGTAGGGGATCTGGCTCATCATACACAATTTTCAGTGAAAAAGAATGTTATTTGGTTAACAGATAGACTTGGCTTTAGAAATAAAAAATATATTTTATCACCAGATATTCTAATTATTGGTGATTCAAATATTGCTGGATCTTCTTTAAGCCAGGAGGAAATGCTTTCGTCCAGATTAAATGAGTATACGCCTTATTCTACTTATAATGTTGCTCCTGCTGATATCAATACCTGTATTCAACTAATAGAATCAGGTTTGATTCAATTACCAAGAATTGTGATTTTTTCAAGAATCGAAAGGCGACTGCTAGATTTACCAAATATCCGAGTGACCTCAAAACTAAAATACTTGTCCCTAAAACTCAATCCATATGTTCAATTTATTGCAATAAATCTTGATAAGTTAATTAGAGCCAATTCTTTACGTTCTTTCCATTCCACCCTTTTGAGATACACAGAAAAATCTAAATCTTTTCAATCAAACATTGATAAACGAATTTTTTTTCATCAAGGGTTAAAAGCAGTGATACATGTATCAAAATCAAAAATAAAAAAAACGACGAAACGTTTACAAACTTATAAAAAATATTTTAATTCTCGTGGATCAAAGTTTATTTTTTTACCTATTCCAAATAAAGAAACAATTTTATGGGAATACGTTAAATTAAGTAAGCAGCCATTATATCTCGATCAATTAATCAAGCAATTAATAGAAAATAATATTTTGACAGTTAATACATTTAAATTATTTAATGAGCTCCTTGAAAAAAATATTTTTCCATATCATTTGGATGATACACATTGGAATAAATATGCAGTTGAAGTGGCTGCAAGAAGGCTTTCAAAACTAATAGCATCTATAGAATAATGATATTTTTTTAGCAAATCTAATCGTTAATTATATATCAGCAACAAATCAAAAAAATTGATCTTTTACAAATAGTATAATTATTGTATTATAAATCAAATATGACTTTGTGTATGAAAATTACAGAATAACGAATTTCATTTATCAAACAGGCTCAATATATGAAAATCAACATTTTCTATCAAACGAAGAAAGGCCCATGGGGGGGGGGAAACCAGTTTGTACTTGCTTTGACCAAATACCTAAAGCGGTTTAACCAATATGCACAAAACCCAGAAGATGCAGATGCCATACTTTTTAACCTTAATCCCAGTGCATCATTACCGATGTTGTTATCTCGGCTGAAAATATTAAAAAATAAACACCCAAAAAAATTAGTCTTTTGCAGAATTGATGGCCCTGTATATTTGGTAAGAAATAAAGATTTAGACTTAGACCATGCCTTTTACAAACTTATTTGTGCGTTATCAGATGGTGTCATATTTCAATCAAACTGGTCCAGACAAAACAATTACAATTTAGGTCTCAAACATCATGAATTTGAAAAAGTAATCATGAATGCCAGTGATCCAAATATTTTTAATAATCATGGAAAATTTCCATTCTCCAATAAACGGAAACCACGTTTGATAATTACAAGTTGGTCATCAAATTGGCGAAAAGGATTTGAAATCTATAACTGGCTGGATCAGCATTTGAATTTTGACAAATTTGAACTGACATTTGCAGGAAATACGCCAATAACTTTTTCCAATATCAAACACATTCCACCATTAGATTCCGAAAAATTGGCTGACCTTCTCAAATATAATGATATATACCTGACTGCATCTCAAAAAGATCCATGTTCGAATGCCCTAATTGAAGCTTTAAGCTGTGGCCTACCTTCTCTTGCAAAGAATGACGGAGGACATCCGGAAATAGTCGGAAAAGGCGGGGAATTATTCCATGAACCGCAAGAAATTCCAGAGCTATTGCATAATATTATCAATAATTACAACACATACCAAAACAATATTCGCATTCAAACAATGTATCATATTGGGAAACAATACGTTGATTTTATAAATGATATCTATGACAATGTGTTATTAAAAAAATATACCCCCAAATTATTTACAAATCCAAACTATATGTCGATATATGGTAGAATTTTTTGTTGGAAACTGAAAAACAAAATCCTTTCGATTTATAATTATTTTTGATCAAACAAAAAACAATATTAAGGTACACTTATGCTTACAAATTATAAACACTTAAAAGAGTGGCTGAGTGATTTAAAAGAATCAACCTTAGCGTTTCTCTATAAAATACAGGATCAAGATTTCTATCACTATTCACTTACTGGGGATTTATTTTCTTCATCAATAAAATGGGGTTTAGGTAATGCCGTATTTGCCGCAAAAATTTACTACATGTTAGGTGACATTGATACCGACAGGTCAAACAAAATCGCAAGATTTATAAAATCTTTTCAGAACGAACAAGGCTATATCCATGATCCATTAGTTGAACAAAAATCGAAATTAAGAAGGTATGTGAATGCTTTTAGAAGTAAACATTTTGCAAATTTTTTCAACGAACAGACAAGACGTGCAGAAACAAGACAAGCTTATGCTGCTTTAATCTGCTTAAACCATAAACCTGATATCCCTTTTTTAAGAATTCCCTATAAAAAAAATCATATTACAAGATACATTAAAAAATTAAACTGGAATCAACCATGGGGTGCCTGTAGTCATATCAGTCATTTACTGTTCTTTTTGAAGCAAAATAATGTATTATTTAATATACATCAGGATAGCACTGATAATTTAATCACGTATGTAATTGATTCAGTAAATAACAAGTTTCGTCAAAGTGATGGTTCATGGTATTCTTCATCAAGCAATATGCCTCATTACGAAAAAGTAAATGCAGCGATGAAAATGATGACAGGTTTTGATGCTGTTAACTGGTATGAATTTGGTAAAGAAAAAGAATTGATTGATTTATGCTTAATGGCAATTAATGAAGGACATGCTTGCAATCATTTTAATGTTATCTGTGTATTGTATCATTGCAGCAAAAATACCAATTATAGAAAAAATGATATTCATAATTATTGCATCAGACAACTTGAGTATTTCAAAGAATACTACTGGACTGAAACAGGTGGTTTTTCTTTCTTAAAAGGCCATGCAAACAGAAACTATTATGGTGCGATACTTACGAAAGGATTAGAAGAGCCCGATATTCATGGGACTGTTCTTTTCTTGTGGGGGATTACATTAATTTCAAAAATATTAAAGATGAATGAGTATGTGAACTTGACAAAGCCTGTTACTTGAGAATTAATATTAATGGGAAAAAACGATATCAAAATTGTTAAAAACAATTTTAACAAAACCCCTCATCATCAATGCTTTCATCGCAAAAATAACCATTCGTATGGCATCCTTCATATTCAATAAAAAGTAGTTAACACTTTTTATGATCACACATTTCTTAGGGCTTACCAAACGTGTTGGTACGCCCTTTTTGGCTATATCCGAACCTCTCAAGAAGTAAATATAAAGCAGATCTATGAAATATATAGTTCATAGTCATTTTTAGTTTGAGCATATTTTTATGTGATTATGTTCAAATTATTTTCCGATTTATGGATTGTGAAGTATAAGAGAAAACAAGAAATGAAAATTGTTTATATTATCCTTCAATTTAGGTTTTTCATGGCATGAAAAATGCCCCCTGGGCTGCAAAAAAAATCGTTATTAACTGGGTCGCAAGCTTTAGATCTATGCACAAAGTTAATTTCCGATAATATGTCGTTTAGAAAAAAATGCGCCAGCTGTTCATTTGTTCTTAATACAATGTATCTATTTCAATGTCTGTATTTGGCAGATTTATAATATAATATGGAAGAGCTGTCACATTTTTTTCAGCTAATTGCCTTCAAGGTTTTCGATAATAGTGACTTAATTTGGTATGATGAATATACGCCAGTTGACTTAGCCGAAAATCATGATAAATACTTATACAATGACGAATATTAAAGATAATAAAATATTTATAGATACAGGAGCTTATCTTGCTCGTTTTCATAAGCGAGATAGAATGCACGAAATCTCTGTTAAAATATGGGACATATTAAAAACAAATACAAGTATTATAACATACACAACTAATCACGTAATTGATGAATTAGCTACACTACTTGCAAGAAGAACCAGCTATGATTTTTCTGGAACAAAACTTCAAGAAATATATAAATCAAAATATCCAATAATATTTCGTCCTGGAAAAGAAGACGAAAAAGAATCAATAAAAATATTTTATAAATATTCTGATCAGCAAATAAGTTTTACAGACTGCCTTTCATTTGTTGTTATGAAAAAGTTAGGCATAAAACAAGTTTTCACATTCGATAAACATTTTCAATATGATGGATTTGCAGTTATACCTTAAAAAATATGCAAATTAGTGAAAACATTTTCAACAAAATTATTAAGTTCAGTGATAGCACTTTTGTAATTGGTTATAGCTCAAAGTTCACGGTTTTTAAGTTTTTAATGACGTATGGCAAAATTGTTGCCAGCTACAAGGAATCACATAAGCGATAAAATATGTCATAATTGCTTTATTAAGCTAATTGGTTGGGCTGTCATCAATTTTGCAGGTAGCGAAATCATTTTTTAACACAATTTAAAAGGGTCAGTGATAGCACTTTTGTAATTGGTTAAAGTTCAAAGTACTCGGTTTTTATCACGTTTCGCAAAATTTACGCCAGCTACAAGATTAAACAAAAAATGAGAATACAACCTCAAAGTTTTCAAGCTATCCAAAGAAGTCAAACAAAGTCTGTAGAACAAAACCCTGTACTGGAATTTGAAGGATGCCCAAAGTTTTAAATATGCCCAGATTAAACTTAATGTTTAAAGGTTACATTTTTTTCTTTTACTCAAACGAGGGGTCACCTT
>Ga0272440_1002409_pt1 | contig 14594 bp, 10 predicted proteins | sample SSMMMBAug17_FD_192440 | JGI IMG/M metagenome (GOLD analysis project Ga0272440, IMG submission 192440) | Marine sediment archaeal communities from Little Sippewissett salt marsh, Falmouth, MA, United States - SSM-MMB-Aug17 | ecosystem: Environmental > Aquatic > Marine > Wetlands > Sediment ...
GATAATGAAAATATACAAAAAATTTGCAATGTGCTTAATGAATCAGAAACAAAATATCCTGGTACAAATTTGAAGATGATTTTTAATTTGGTATCATTTCAAATTCCCCCGGATCAAGAGTTCTGAGGATGGAAAAAACTGATAAACGAAAGTTTAAATGTTTTTATATCAATTAAAAGTTCATTTTTTAATCATGAACTTAACACTATAAATAAAATACCTTCAGTAGAACAATCCCATGAATTTTTAAATATTGTTAAAAATTATAAATCACAAATTCTAAATTCTGTGAAAGAAGGATCAAATGCCCTGTCTTATGATTTTTTTAAATTAGAATTCAAAACACAAAAGTTTCCATATTTTTTGTTTGGTAAAGCATCTCAAGATAGATGGAAAATATAAGTTTTTGCCTGCTGTGATTTAATAACAATTATTAGCTTGATACACATAGGAGTAGTGCGTACAAAAATTATAATATAGATACTTGAACCTAATTTTTTATGCCTTTGTTATCCCTTTGTTATGCCTTTTTAATCATTTTACCTTATTTCCTCCTCTTTTGTATCTTCAAAAATATTTATTTTTCACATCATAAGTCATAGTTACACAGCCTGTACTATCGTTATTTTTAAAATATGTTATAAATAAATTTAAACTGACAAGATATTTTAGAATATCATATATTCAATTATTCCTTAATAATGAAAGGACAGGCGTTATGAAAATATTTTCCAAAAAAGAATTGTTTGAAATACGAAATTTCATTCCAATACAGAATTTAATGAAGGATTTACAGATTCCATCAATTATAGAAAATGATGTTTTGCGATTTTTATGCCCTATTTGTAAAGGGTATAACATTTCTATTAAATATGACACTAACCTGGCAAGATGTTTTAATTGTAACGAAAACTTTAATACTATAGAAATTGCAATGAAAATTAGACCAACTGGCTTTGTTGACAATATAAAATTTCTTAAACAATACATTTCTGATCATCAAACAAATTCAAAACAAATGCTTAATAATGAATTTTCTCATAGTGGGTATAAATGCCAAACAGAAGTATAAAAAAAAATCCAGCCCAGATCAAGTAATGATCCAATCCATATTGGTAAAATTTTGCAACAAAACTTAATAAATTCTGATCAAAAATATCATTGTGATAATAAATTTAATTGGAAAGACTATTGTCGTTCTATTGATAGGCGTATTTCTATTATTGAACAAAAAATTGAACTTCTTCTAAACGAATTAAATGAATTACAAAAAATTAAATAGGAGGGTAAAATGAATTCAAAAAATCAAGAACCCTTTAAATACATGTTAAACAACAGAGAATAAAATGTGCAATTGTAAAATGAAATTGTAATAGCAATGTAATTTTTTGTGCACAACTTTGCGCAATATGTCAGACATAATATTGCGAATAATTTTGATACGGCCTCCCAGCTAAACCAAGATTAGCCAACCCACCAAAATCTAAAATAAAACTGTTTATTAAAAATATTTTAAATGAGGTAAATTAACACGCTAATTTATTTTAGCAAAAGACCCTGATGTCTCACTTGTTGATATACAAACTGTATTAGGACATGAAAAAATTACAACAACAGCCATATACATTCAAGATTTAGAGGATAATACAAAGGAGATGATAAAAGCACTAAATAAACAAAACACACAAAAAATCACACAAGGCAAAAAAAAATGGTTAATTGTGGTTTGGGGGAAACCTTGATATGTATGGAGCCGACGATCCGGATTGAACGGACGACCTGCTGATTACGAATCAGCTGCTCTACCATCTGAGCTACGCCGGCTAAAAAAATAAATGGCGATATATCAAGAGATATATTAGAAGTCAATTAAAAATTATCATTTTATTACAAAGCAATAATATAAACTCAGGAAAACCAATCTAATGATTTTCCTGTAATTTTTAAAATTAGGAAAGGTATTTAAAGGATAGTTTTACTCTGGTCCTGTAAGTAGTAACTTTTCCCTCTTCAATTTTTAAATCCAACTTTTCAACTTCAGCTACTCTAACCTCTTTTAAGCTTTTAGCTGCTGATTCAACTGCAGTTTTTGCAGCATCTTCCCATGATGTTGGACTTGTGCCTACTAATTCAATTATTTTGTAAAGACTGTTTGACATTAATTTCTCCTTTTTTTAATTTTAATGTTTAGAAAAAATGAACACTAACACTATATATGCCCTTAAATATTTGCATATTATAAACCAACTTTGGTCTTTCCAATAATGTGAAGTGTAAGTCTGTGTTTGTCAGTGTCAGTCCATACTAAATTTAAAAAAAACAAAGTTGGGTTATAATATATTAATTTATTAATAATACAGCATCATGCGAAAATGGATGTATTGATAAATCAGCAATATGATTTATCTACAAGATTTAGTCATAAAAGTTTTGGGCTATGTTCTCAGATAAAAATTCGTCCTCAACTTACTATTTTACGCCTGCAGATAATTTTGATCTGGCGACTTGGCAAAATCATTATGACTAAATCTGTAAAAACACAATTCATGAAAATTTGTTATTAATTAAATCTATATTGACAAGAAATATATGCAAAAAAATCATCATTGTCTTCTATATTATCTAAAGGAAAACTTAAATCAAATTTTAAATCAAATGAATTATTATAAAACATCCTGAAACCAAAGCCGCAGCCTGTAATATTTTTTGAGCTTAATAAATCAATATCCGGGTTATTATTATTAATACCGCCATGATCTATAAAAAGTGCAAGTTTAAATATTTCACCGAAAATTTTTTCTTTAATTTTGAAATTACTTAGGCCTAATAAAGGAAACATATATTCTGCACTAATTGAATACCCTGAATCTCCGAGGTAAATTGAAGGTTCATATCCTCTTACATAATAATATCCGCCAATAACAGATTTTTCAATTTGCAAAATACTATTTGAGGAATATTGAGAAGATGATCTTAAAAGTAATAAAGAATAGTTTCCTAATTTTTGAATCCTTGATAAATATAATTCAATTTTAAAAAAATCATCATCATATTCAACAGATTTTGTATCTAATTCTCCATAATAGCAGCTTGCAATAATATAATTTTTTCCTAAAAATCTATCAACATTATTAAAGCTAAAAGTTGTGTATATAAGACTTAAATCATCATCATTAATATTTTGATTCTCCAAATCCTTTTTTATATTCTTTTTTGTATAACCCAATTTGAATTCAAAAGATTTATTTCGTTTTTTTATTATTGGGTGACTTACATATATACCATAGATTTCAGTGCTGCCTTCAATATTTAGATACACTTTATCTTCTGCTAAAACAGATGCACTTTTTAAAAAATCAAAGCCAATTTTTGTTCCAATACTGTTAACAGGTATTGTTAAATTTGTATTAAACATATATGAATCATTAATTTCTTCACCACTTTGAGCGTTACAATTAAAATTTACGCCGCCATATGGGTCTGTTATATTAAAAAAAGTATTAAATAAATTTTTACTTACTATTTCAGAGCCAAAATTGTTATAACCAAATCCAGTATCTATTGCCATTTTATCGTTAGTATCTAAAAGAATATCAACAGCACCATGCTGATCTGATTTTTTTAGAACCATTGTACTTGAAAGTGATGGAAGGTCATTAATCAGCATAAGGCTTCTTTCTAAACTATTTTCATTTATTACCCCTTTTCTTAGAGGAGATTTAAAATAATTTTTTATAAGCCTGTCACTATAATATTTATTTCCACTTACAGTAATTTTGTTAATATTACCTTCAGCAATTTCAATTTTTAATGTTCCATCTTTTATTTCTTGAGGCGGGACATACGCCTTTGCTACAATATAGCCTTTTTCCCTATAAATAAAAGAAATATGATCAGCAATAAGTCTCATTTCATCGATAGTCAAAGGCTGATCTTGAAATTTTTCAGAAAGATATTTTTTTGCTGAATATTTGAGAAATTCAGTGTCTATTACAGTATTGCCTTGAAAAACAAAGTCATTTATTTCAACTGTTATTAATTTTGATTCATTAACCTGTTGTGAGAATGTCAAACATGGAAAGACTAAACATAACAATAATATTATGTAAAAAGTTATATAAAATTGATATTTTAAATTCACATTTAGCTCCTTTATAGATTATTTTATGAAACAAACAGTTTATAACTAGAATAAAGAGATAATCTGAAATCTCTAACTTGAGTTATAATTATTGTCAAGATAGAATTTAATTTTAAACAAGGAGTTGTTTATTCTTTTCATTAAAAAGAACTTTTTTTATAATTGAGATAACTCTTAATTGTTGTTTTTCTGTTAGTGAAGTGCCTGATGGGAGGCAAATTCCATTTTTAAAAATAATGTTACATACAGATTTATTTTCATGAGGATAAAAGACACAATCTTTGAAAAGCGGTTGTAAATGCAATGGTTTCCATACTGGTCTGGATTCAACATTGTTTTCTTCTAAAGCATCAATAATTTCATCGCATGTAATATTAATTTTTGTTGGATCAATAGTTAAAACAGTCAGCCATCGACTATGTTTTCCTTTGCTTAATTCAGGCATAAAATTTATCCCATTAATATTTGCAAGAGCATTATAATATCTTTGAAATATATTTCTGCAAGCATTTATTCTATTATCAAGAACACGAAGTTGCCCTCTTCCAATTGCAGCTAAAATATTGCTCATTCTATAATTATAACCACATTCATTATGTTGATAATGTCTTGTATTTTCTTTTGCCTGACTTGACCAGAATCTCATTTTTTCTAAAGCATTAATATTTTGAGAAACAATCATACCGCCGCCAGATGTGGTAATAATTTTATTGCCATTAAAAGAAAAAATTCCAAACATACCAAAGGTACCGCTTTTTTTTCCCATGTAACTTGCACCTAAAGATTCAGCAGCATCTTCAATAACAGGAACTTTATATTCATCACATATGGACAATAGTTTTTCCATATCAGCACTTTGTCCATAAAGATTAACAATAATAACTGCTTTTGGCATTTTTCCCTTTTTTTTTTCATTAATAAAAGCATCATGCAAAGCTTTTGGAGACATGTTCCATGTTTCTGGTTCTGAGTCAATAAAGACAGGCGTTGCTCCTAAATATAAGATTGGATTTGCGCTTCCTATAAAAGTTAAGGACGAGCAAAAGACAATATCGTTTTGGGTAACACCTAAATATCTTAGAGATAAATGAATTGCTGAAGTACCTGATGATAAGGCAAGAGCACCCTTTGAGCATACATAAGAAGCCATTTCTTTTTCAAAAGCATCTACTTGAGGCCCAAGGGGAGCTATATAGTTACTTTTAAAAGCATCTAATACAAAATCAATTTCATTATCTCCCATATGAGGAGGGGAAAGAAAAATTCGTTCATTCATAGCAATAGTATTTTGAATTTAAAATTCTTTATGACTTAATCTTGCAATTATTTCGTCTTGAAGCTCTTTTCCAATACTTGTGAAATATGCGTTATAACCAGTAACTCTTACTAACAAATGTCTATAATCTTGTGGATGCTTTTGAGCTTCTTTAAGCATTTCCTTATCTAGCATATTTATCTGAAGTGCTGTGCCGCCATTTATTGAATATCCTTTTAAAAATGCTTTAAATTTGTCTTTATTTTCCTGAGTTTTCAATAGTGAAGGGTTAAAAGTAATAGTATGACTCGCACCGCCTGGTACATAGTTGATATAATCTTTCCAGTTTCCATATTCAAAAGATTGTTTTCCTCCTAATGCTTTTCCAATTGAATTTGTGTTTGCTGTCGGGCCTTTTATATCAGCACCATTACATGGGCATATTGCATTTGAAAGAAATTGACCTTTTGGTCTGCCATCAGGACTTGCAGGAAGTATAAATCCATCACTAACCCAATAATTCCAGCTTAACAATCCAGGTCTGAATTGTCTATTTGTTGATATAGTTTTATATTTCCATGTTTCATTACACCAGAGTTCCATAACCTTTCTTGCCATTTCATCTGCGCTATCATCATCTCTTCCATATTTTGGAGCTTTAAATTTTGCTTTTGCCTGTAATATTTCATAGCCCTGCCAGTCAGCCTTTAAGGCATTTATTAATTCTTTCATAGAACAAATTTTATTATCATAAACTAAATACTTTATAGCTAATAAGGAATCAACAGTAGAAGCAAAGGCAACAATATTAATAGTTGTGAAATTAATTTCAGGGCCTCCCTGAGTAATATCTAGGGCGTTTTCAGCACAACCTTTTACCAGACAAGAAAGATAAGGAGTTGGGTTATACTTAGAACGAATTGATTCAGAAAGTTCATAAGTATCAACGCATTTTTTTACAATAAATTCTACCTGTTTTTCAAACGCTTTCCAAAAACAATCCCAAGTTTTTAAAAAGCAAGGATTTCCAGTATATGGGCCTTGCCGAGATATTTTGTCTTTTGTCCCCATAATTGGATCGCAATATTCAATAAGCTCATTACCGCTTGCAAGAGTCAATTCAACTGCTTTTAATAAATTAAGGTTGTTGTCAACTGTACCAGATCTATCATTTCCCACCATTGTATTTTCAAGACATCCAACAGGCGCATATTCATAAACATTTGATTCATTTATTAAATGATTAATCTTTGTCATTTTTGATTCATTGATAATTCCTGCCATTGATCTTTCATCAAAGTTAATAAGAAATGGAGCTCCCTGGCTTGTTGATATTATATCAATCATCTTATCTAATAATTTTTCAGGTGAATTATTATGAATTCTAATATTTGGTTTTGGTTCAAGAATTGGTGACATTTCATCAATTACTTCAAGAATTGCATAAGTTAAACTATTAGTCATATCCTGTCCATTATTTCCACAACCTGAAAGAGTTATTAACTGCCCAAATCCAGATGTTATTCCTTGATTACCGCCAATCCGAATTAAGGCATCATAAGCAGTATTAGCATGAATCCAAAAACATTTTAATATTTCTTTGCCAAATTCATAGTCCATTCCATTATTTATTGAATGTTCCCAATAAGGAAATAAATATTGATCAATTCTGCCAAATGACACTCCAGGACCAGGATAATTTTCATCGCTCATAATTAGCATATGATTAATCCATAATGCTTGACAGGCTTCCCAAAAAGTTTCAGGCGGTTCCCAAAGGCATTTCTCTAAATTATCAGACATTTGTTTAAGCTCTTTTTTTCTTATTGGATCTTTTTCATTATTCATTGCGCTTAAACAGGCCTGACTGTATTTTTTCCCAATATCTCGAGGCATTGTTGATGCAGTTAGCATAGCTCCAAGTTGATCGCCTTTATTGCCTTTTTGATCTTTTTTATTCAATTTGTCGTATAAGGTCTTTAATTTATCATATGTCCCCTTCCAGCCTGATTTTAAAATCTTTTCATGACCGGGTATTAAATGACCGCAAGTTGCACCAGTATTTCCATAACCATGATAATTAAATCGTTTTATTTTAGATCGTACCCCATTTTTTCCTGATATCAAATTATGTCTTTCATTTGCCTCTTTTTCATTTAAACACATTGATGTTTGTACATTAAATCTTGATCCAGCAATTAAATCACCGGGTAATATTTCATGAGGCAAATAATTAACCATAACTTCTTTATTAAACCATGCCCTTCTTTCCGGCAGACTTAATGACCAGAAATCTTTTATCAGGTTCACACTATGCGCTGAATGTCTGAAAGATGACTGCATGACCTGTAAAAATGGGTAATTTTCAGGAACAATATAAAAGGATAATTCATTGTATTGTTGATCCCAGGCAGTGCCTGTTGTCCATGATGTAAATTCATTATTCCAATTTCTTTTATTTCCTTTGAAATAATAATCTCTTAACCATTGAATCCTTGGAGATAATCCTTTTGGTTTTTTTAAATTAAAATGAATGTTTTTTGTTGTTTGTGCAGCCATAATAAACCTCTATAAAATATTAATTTTAAATTTTAAATTTTTCAACAATATTTAGAAGGTGTTTAGCAAGTCGTGCAACTTCAACTGCTGATGTATTCATATGTTTATCAGCTTCATCTTTTCCGTCATATTCTCCTCTTGCAGCCATTCCAACACTTTTTGCAATTTCATCTGCTCCATCTGCTAATTCAACAATAGAATTAGCAATATCATTAGCGCGTTCATTTCCCTGAACAGCATTTGAGGCGATTTCATTTGCTGTCTTCATTTGTTCATCAAGGGCTTTTGAAATAGTTTCCGAAGATGCATTAATAGTATCAATAATATTAGTAATATCTTTAATTACCTTTACAGCCTGTTCAGTATTTTTTTGCATACTTGAAATTTTGTTTGCAATATCATCAGCTGCACGGGTACTTTGATGAGCGAAGTCTTTTATTTCATTAGCAACAACAGCAAATCCTTTACCAGCTTCACCTGCAGATGCTGCTTCTATGTCTGCATTTAAAGCCAGAAGTGTTGTTTTATCCGCTATTCTTTTAATAACTTCAGTAACTTCTCCTATTTCATCTGCTGATCTGTCAAGTGACGACATAGCCTGTCCAGCATTATCTGCCATAATAACAGCTTCAGATGCGATATCGAATCCTTTTCTTGCATTTTTTTCAACTTCTTTAATAGACATAGACATTTCTTCAATTGCACTGGCAACAGTATTTATATTTTGAGACATATCTTTTGCTGTATCAGAAACATTGCCGACTTTTAAATTCATCTGATGAGTAGCAGAGGCAATGGTATTTATATTTTTAGTCATTAGTTTTGAAGAGCTGACAAGTATCTTTCCATTATGAGTAACATCTCCAACTACTTTTCTAAATTCTTGTATCATTATATTTAATGCCTTAAGCATTTCTCCAAATTCATCATTACTAATTTCATTAATAGTTACTGTCAGATCGAAATTCGAAAGTCTATGAACAGTTTTAAAAGCTATTTCAATTGGCTTAAGAAAAATCATTCTGGTGAGTGTAAATATTATTAAGGCAATAACAATAAAGAATATAATACTGGAATATACGAGTATTTTTAGAAAATAATTAGAACTTTCCATTATTTCCTGTTTATCCTGAAATGAGGTTATATACCATTGATATTTAATAATATTTGAAGGAATATCAGTTTTACATGAAATTATTCTTTTTTTAACTCCATTACATTTTTCATAGAAATCATAATTATCATTTAATAATTTATTTGTTATATGTTTTGTTTTTTCTATGGACTCTTTATTTAATATCATATCTCTTTCAGGATAAGAAATTATCATTCCTCTTTCATCAAAAACAGCAAGATATCCAGTTTTTCCAATTGTAATATTATCAACAAAGAGTTTTGTAAAATAGTCCATTTGAGGTGCAATCACAGCAGCGCCAAGTATTTTATTATCCTTTATAACAGGTGATGAAATAACAAAAATTGGATTACCTCTTAAAATACTGGGATATACCTCACTTATAAAAAATTTTTTGCCTGCAAAAGCTGATTGTACCCAGCTTATATGCAAACCAGCTTTTCCTATAGTTTTGCTGTCAACAGTATCAATAAAAATTTGACCATTTGAAACCTGCTTTTCTTCACCATTAATATTAACCTTAACTGTTTTATTATTACTTAATCTAATTACAAGGGGAATATTTTCATAATATGGATATCTATCATGAATTTTTTTTAGATAACTATGGGCATTCATGACCTTATCATTATCATCAGGATGCAATAAAGCTTCAATTACAGCATCTTCATTTGATATCATTTCTATCATTCTAAGCTGATCTTTAATCCAGTACTGTAATGTATTTTTTATTTGATTTGTAACCTTTTCACATAGTTCTTTATTAACTATTATTATATTCTTTTGTTCAATATAATAAATCAATGCTCCAATCATGATAAGCATAGTAAATAGTATAGCAATAATCCACTTAATATACCTCAAATAAATTTTATTTTGCATATTTACCCCTTATAAACAAATTCAATAAAGCAGTTTATCCATAATGTAATTATTTATTATATTTATCCAAAGCTTTTAAAACTTTGTCAGTAATATCAACATCTGGATCAAGATATCCTATTGAATCAGGATCTTTTATAATTATTGAAAATTTTTCCTTTTTAGCTACCTTTTTTAGAACACCATCAGCTTTGTCCAAAATAAAAGCTACAAGTTCTCTATCTTCTCTTGTAATATCCTCTTTTGCATCTTCAACCATTCTCTGATATTCTTTATAATTTTTTTGAAGTTCTTTAATCTTTTCCCTTTTCGCATCAGCGCCCATTTTATCACCCTGATCATTAATAAACTGCTTTAAAATATTTATTTGATTTAATTTTTCTTCAACAATCTTTTCCTTTTTTTTGCGCAGTTTTTGGATTTCCTGACGAGCAGCCTGCCCCATTTTTGATTCATTAACAAGCCTTTGTAAATCAATATAACCAACCTTAGCTTTTGCATTAGATGCAGAGATTAATAAAAATAAAAATAAAATACTTATGATAATCCTTAAAACTTTCATAAAAAAAATCTCCTTTATGACATAAATAATACAACTATTTTTGTAGAATAAAATTAAAAAGACAGTACCCTTATTATTATAAATAAATACAAATTGCAAATATAATAACGATATTTCAATTTTATAGAAGAATATATGTATAATTATAAAAAAAATGATTTTTCAATATTAATATTTAGTTAAAACTAAATAGTGATATAAAACTAATAATATATTTGACATTTATAAGAAAAAAATTAATAATGAACATTTTTAAAATATTAATAATATAATCTGTTTTGATATATTAATATTTTTTTTATTTTTATAAAAGAATCTGATTTTCAATTATTATTGATCAAATTTGATTTATTTGGTATATAATTAATTTGTTTGGTTTAGAATAATATTGTATTTGCAACAGAAAAAACTATATATAAAAAATATTCTAATAAAATCTTTGTGCTGAATACTCAAAAGAATTTTGGTCTGTACTCTAACCCTAATTGATAAAATCCCAATTCTCAAATCATATACAGTCAGAAATTATTATCTATTATAGTCTATCACATACATAAAAAAAAATTGATTGTTTTACATCTTATCAACTACTTGGGGTTAAAACCCCTGGCTAAATGCTTCCGCCCCTATCGGGGCTAAGAAAACAAGTGCAACTAAATGGGATTGCACCCGATATTTATAACTATGGTTTACAGCCTTGTAAATATTTAAGATTATTCATTATGATAACCTTTTAGTAAATTATAATAAATAAGAATTATGTTTATTCAAAATATTATATCTTATAAAAATAGGACATTATCTAGAGATTTAATCATTGGTCTTACAATGGCTATAAGTATAGTAATTATAATTCTTGGCATGTTTTATTATTACTATTCTACAAAAGTAACAATGCGTGAATTAGATAGTAGAATTAAATATATTAGCGATGAATTTACAAAAGTAATATCAAATTCATTATGGAATTTGGATTTTGAAACAATTCAGCAAATATCAAAGGCATATCTTAATTCACAGTCAATGGTAGGTGTAAGAATATATACAAGCTTTGATGAAACAATAATAGATTCAATGCCTAAAAATCTTGAGGAACTAATTTTTTTTGAAAAAATAATAAATAAAAAAAATAAAAAGGTTGGCAGGATTGAACTGGCTTTTTCAAGATCACATGTAAAAAAACTTCAGAAAAAAATGGTAGGAGCTATTATTTCTGTTATTTTATCTGTGATTATTGTGTTAATTTTAACAACACATTTTCTAATGACAATTTTATTAAATAGACCTCTTGATAGATTACTAAATGGATTAAGAGTAATTGCAGGAGGTGATTATAACAGTCATTTGGATGAAGTTTCACATGCGGATATAAATTCAATAATCAACGAAGTTAATATTATGGCTTCTGAAATATCAAAAAGAACAAAGGAGCTTATTGAATCAGAGGAAAAATATAGATCAATATTTGAAAATGCTCTTGAAGGGATATATCAAGCAAGACCAGATGGTGGAATAATAAGAGTTAATCCATCAATGTCATTCATATTAGGGTATGATTCTTGTGAAGACTTTACTAATAATGTAAGTAACATTTTAACAGAGTTATATGCAAATCCAGTCGAAAGAGATATGTTTTTATCGAAGCTGTTTAGTTCTGATATGGTTACAAATTTTGAATGCCAGCAAAAAAGAAAAGATGGAAAACCAGTATGGATATCTATAAATGGGCGGTTAATATTTTCCGGCAATGGTGAGATTGATCATATTGAGGGGCAGTTTATTGATATTTCTCAAAGAAAGAAAGCTCAAGATGAACTTGAAAGAGCGAATAAATACCTTGAAAAAAGAGTAAATGAGCGTACACTTGAACTTAAGCAAGCAAATGAAGAATTAAATATTGCTAAAGAAGAGGCTTTATCTGCTGCAAAAGCAAAAAGTGAGTTTTTAGCAAATATGAGTCATGAAATAAGAACTCCTATGAATGGAGTTATAGCAGCTGCTGATCTTGCTCTTTCTGAAAACCTGAATAAAAAAACCGAACATTATTTAAGGATAATTCATTCTTCAGGATATTCATTGCTTGGAATTATTAATGATATTTTAGATTTTTCAAAGATTGAAGCAGGAAAATTAGACATTGATAATAATCCTTTTTATTTAGATGAACTTATTGAAACTTTAACACATTTGTTTGTAAGCAAAGCAAATGAAAAGAGTATTGAATTAATAGTTGATATGAGTCCTGATTTACCCAGAGGTTTTATTGGCGACAGTTTGAGACTTCAACAAATAATTACAAATCTTATTGGAAATGCTCTTAAATTTACCAGCAAAGGTGGAATTATTACTTTAGGTGTAAGTGAAGTCAATTCAACAAAAGAAACAATAGAGCTTCAATTTTATGTAAAAGATACCGGAATTGGAATGAAAGAAGAGTATCTTAGAAAGCTGTTTGAGCCATTTAGTCAGGCTGATCTTTCTACAACAAGAAAATATGGGGGTACTGGTCTTGGTCTTACAATTTCAAAACAACTCGTTGAACTAATGGGCGGAAAAATTGCTGTAGAAAGTAAATATAAACATGGAACGACTTTTTATTTTAATGTTATTCTTCAAAAGCAGTCTCAAGAAAAAGAACAGGTTTATAAAGTACCGGGAGATATTTCGAATTTAAATATACTTGTAATTGATGATACATATGAAAGCAGAGCCTTTTTGAAGAAAAATTTAGAATACTTTGGATTTAAAGTATCTATGGCTGAAACTGGAATTATAGCAATAGAAATTATAAAAAAACATAATATGAAAAAGCCGTTTGATTTGATAATAACCGACTGGTTAATGCCGGGAATGGATGGAATAGAAACAATAAATAAAGTTAGAAATGAATTAAAATTAAAAACTCCTGTTATTATGCTTACAAGTTTTGGTCTGGACAATGAACGTAAAAAAGCTAAAGATGCTGGTATTGATGCCTTTCTGTCAAAACCAGCCAAAGCCTCATCAATTTTTAATGCAATTATGGACATCTTTGGTAAAGAGCATTTAAAAATGCAGGCTAAAAGAAAAGGACAGATTGTAGATTTTGAAGAAATTAAGAAAAAACTCAAAGGTTTTAAAATTCTTCTCGCAGAAGATAATATTACAAATCAGGATATTGCAATTGCTGTATTAGAAAAAGCTGGTTTAGATGTTACAATCGCAAATAATGGGCTTGAAGCATATGAGCTCTTTAAAAATAATTCATTTGACGCAGTATTAATGGATATTCAAATGCCTGAACTTGATGGCTATGAATCAACAAGTAAAATTCGCGAATTTGAGAGCAAATCTTTAAGTAATACAAAAATTCCAATAATAGCTATGACAGCACATGCAATGAAAGGTGATGATCAAAAGTGTTTACAAGCTGGCATGGATGGTTATGTTACAAAACCAATTAATCAAAAAGTATTATTTGAAACTCTATGGAATTTTTTACAAGACAATAGTAAGTAATCTATACATGCAAAAAAAATCTTATTACATTGAAATCTTAAATTATTTCACCATCCCAAAGCATTTCAAAAAATATTTTCCATGGTAAAATGGTTATTTTAGAGTCAATTTTTCTTGGAAATGGTTCCCTTGATAATATATGATTGTTTGCATATATGGCAGGTAACAAAATGAAATGCGCCTTATAGCATTTTTGAAATTTGAATACCATCATACCCTCAAGGGATAAACCAATCTTGTCCAGATGATATAAGGTGTATTTCATTTTGTTACCTGCCATATGTTCATCTTGAAATATTTTAAGTCCTTTTGCTTTACCAGATACATTTGGCCTTGTTCCAACGCCATTGATCTGCTCTATTGTTCAGATATTCCATGTTATCAAATTCTCTCTCCCCATTGGCAAATAGCCAATCTCATCACAAATTAAAAGTTCTGGTTTTACATAATAATTGAGTTTATTGAGTAGACTTTTATCTGCTTCTGCAGCAATCAGATGATTAATCATATCCATTGCTGTGGTAAAAAGTACTTTTTTACATGCTATGGTCGCTTCATATGC
>Ga0272440_1002410_pt1 | contig 14586 bp, 7 predicted proteins | sample SSMMMBAug17_FD_192440 | JGI IMG/M metagenome (GOLD analysis project Ga0272440, IMG submission 192440) | Marine sediment archaeal communities from Little Sippewissett salt marsh, Falmouth, MA, United States - SSM-MMB-Aug17 | ecosystem: Environmental > Aquatic > Marine > Wetlands > Sediment ...
ACTGTTTGAGTTCAGATGCAATGTACCAAAACAATTGATTTAAATTTTGAATATTCATAATTGGTTCAAAAAGTTAATTGTTAATCCCTAAAGGGCAATATAACCTATAACTTTTAATAGATTTTTCTTATATATTTGTTAATTCAATGCAATCAAGTGGGCTTGTGAGATTGTGTGGTATCAAATGCTGAGTCACCACGCAACTGGCTTAAAGATATGATATCAACCCAAGTGCTTGATTCCACCGCTGAACAGTCTTTCAATTGATATGAAAGGCCTGATATCCAATCAAGTATGAGGAAACTTTGCTTAGGAATACCCGAAAAATAATTTCCCCTTTTATCTTTAACGTATAATCGTTTGGCACGTAGAGACGTAGCATGCTACGTCTCTACAGAACAAAAACCCCGATGAACATTTTTTAAAATGGGGAACTTATTTTTGGAGAGTTCCTTAGTATCCACGTAATTGCTTAAACAATCAACTCAAGTAAAAAAACAGAGCCTGACCAACCAGACAATAGAATAATTTTACCTATCAATTCAAGTCGATTTTTGATAAATAAATATCATATGTTTAAAGCGATTGACATAAATGGACATAAAGAAATTATTATTGATGGCCCATGCCCAAAATGTTTGGAAAATCATGAAAATATAATATATTACCGGACCCTTTGTACAATTATTGCCACAGTGTCCTGTTTAATAAAATTGTTTTCAATCATATTTAATAAATGGAAACGTGCCTCAACGAATTCAGCTTGTGTGGGATTCCTTTCTAATAGAAATTGAATAATTAAATCTGTTATTTCTCGCAAGTCAAGTGCAACAGGTATGACATCTATCTGGTAGTCTAACGCAAGCGTTTGAATACAGTCTTCAATATGTTGGCTTGTCATCGAAACGCGACCAAATATACCCATTTGTTTATGAAGCCGGTGCATACCGCCATAGGGGGGTTCGTGAAAGATAAGCAGTTTTCCTTTTTCAGACAGGAGTTGGACTGCTCTTTTTATGATGTCTGATAAATTTTTTACATAATACAATGAATGCGCAAGCATGATCAGGTCAAAAGTTTCTTTGGAATGATACGTTTCCAGATTGCCAGCTTCTATATGAGACATAAAGGGTAATGATGCTTCAGATATATTTTTTTCTAATGTTGAAAGGTGATCCTGATTCGGATCAATAAATGTTAATCCTCTCAAGTTTGGGAGATGTTGGGCAAATTGCAAATCAAACGCACCTGTGCCACAGCCAACGCTTAACATTCTTTCTATGGAATTCAGATCCATTAGACATTGCTTTTGAAGCCATTGTATAATTTTATTGTGCTGGTTGCTGCGATGAAGAAAATCCTCAAAACACTTTGCATATTCGCTATCAGAAAGCAAACGAGCGTTAATCATTTCGTTGAAATTGTGAGCCGATACGACAAAAGTTCCAATAGGATGATGCATTCTTTTTTCCGGATATTTGTGAGAAAGGTATTGACGTGCATCCATTGCCTGCCATTGGCTTATTTCACCTTCAAGAAAAAAACGAATAAGCGTGTCGGATAATTCTCCGATATTAACATATGAATCAAGCTCTTCATAGCGATAGGGAATTTCCAGCATATCCAGATCATTGCCAAGTTCAAAAGAATTGTAGGAATAGCGTGTTCGACCATATCTCTTCTGCAAGGTATTAATACCTCTTTCGGTTTGATGAAAAATGATTAACGTTCCTTTTTCACTCAATAGCGTACAGGCTTTACTCAAAGCAAACTTACGTTGAGGAATATAATAAAGCACATGACTCATAATGATCAGGTCATAACGTTGATCCGAGTGAAAATCTTCAAATAAAGTCGGCAGAAGCGCCACTCTGGCTTTAGTATGTGAAGTAAGACGTTCACGAAATGTCTGAAGATGTTCAGTATTTGGATCCAGTCCTGTATAAAGGGATATAGAATCAAGTGGCTCTAACAAGCATTCTGTATCGATTTGACCATTGCCGCAACCAATACTGAGTACATTTTGTATCGGTCTGTCAACAGTTGTGAGAAAATTTTGCATCCATTTTTTAATGACTGAAACTGTATCTGTCAGGCTTCGAAATTTTTTGTAATGTTTTTTATATGCTTCATCAGAAAACCCTGAAGTTATATGTATCGCCAATAGCGGGTGGGGAAGGATACCATCCGGATAATTCTTGGCCAGATATGATATGGCCTGCTGGTATTCTTCTTCAGACACTGGCCGCTCCAACATGAATGCCAGAAGGGATTTGGGAAATTCTTTTATCTGGATTTTTGATGGGAGAACTTCACTTTTAAATGGCAGATGAATTTCTTTCAAGTCATTGATCAAATTTTCACAGGTATACTGGTATTCGCAAGAATGAAACAAATTTTTAAGTGAATCAATACCATAATTCCCCTTGGTATGAAAAATGACAAGTTCACCATTTACATCAAGTAATTCAAATGCTTTATTAAGAGCGGCCTGTTTATCTCTCTGATAATAAAGTGATTGGCTGATGCAGATCAGGTCAAATCTTTCATTCATATCTACATATTCAAAACCTTCTTGAACGAATCGTATGGACATTTTTTTCGAATGCGTATCATTTTGAAGTCGTTGACGAAAGGCTGAAAGATGCGCGGAATTTGGTTCAATGCCAATATACGTTATTACATTTGGAAAAAGTTTAAGCCACTCAAGGTCAAACTCGCCCTCACCACAACCGATACTAAGTATTCGTCGAATATCTCTTTGCCTGCGGAACTGCTTTTTTAACCAATTAATTGAAATTTGCTTTTGATCAGTTCGTGCCAAAAATTCTTTAAACCCTTTGTAATATTCATTTCCTTCAAGACGAACTGACTGATTTACTACATTTTTCATATTTTTACTCCATATTGTAAATATATATTCTGACAACAATTTTGTATGTGCTTATTCGCTTATTCATTCATTTTTTTTATTATGTGTATTTTTAAGATCTTTTAATGGTAAACTCGTATTGACCAAACCTGCAAGCAAACCTAAATTATAAATGAGTGTTGCTGTAACAATACCAAAATTCAGAAAAAATACTCCCCCAATAATAACAATTCCAGGTACAATACTGGCAGTAAGATTTCTTCTCATATTGGCATCCATGCTATCTGCCAAATTTAGCAAATAATCCAGTTGACTTAAACTTTCATCCATTAAAATGATTTGGGCGTTATCTGTGGCAATTGTTGAAGCACCATTTAGAGAAATAGAAACATTGGCTTTTTTTAGCGCAATGGAATCATTTATGCCATCTCCAATAAAACACACTTTTTTCCCTGATTTTTGAAGCTGCACTACGATATCCGCCTTGTCTTTTGGCAATGTTTCAGAAAAGTAGTGATTAATTCCAAGCCTTTCAGCCAGGCGTTTTGTTGGTTTTTCATGATCTCCTGATATGATATAAGTACTGATCTGACGTTTCTTTAAAGCGGCGATGATGCTTTTGGCTTCAGAACGAACAGTGGGATGGATTTCAATCGCACCACTTAATTTTTTATCTATCGCCACATAAACCAGAGAGTATCCTTCTTCATAACAGTTGTTCTCAATATCTTCAATTTCTGAAGAAACAGAAATTTGTTCCATTTGCATATATCTCATACTGCCGACATGTATCAAATGATTATCAGTCCAGGCCTGTATGCCATAGCCTATTTCAAAAGTACTGTTTTCCTGAACAGATAACGTCAGTCCACGTATTTCAGCTTCGTTGAGAATCGCCTGAGCCACAGGATGTTTTTGTTTATATTCAGCCATTGCTGCCCATCTAAGCAGATCATCCTCTGAGTATTCGCCAAATTGATGGATCGTCTTTACATTGGGAATTTCATGGGTAAGCGTACCTGTTTTATCAAAAATAATGGTATCCACCTGGGTCAAAGATTCCAACGCAGAACCATCTTTTACCAGAATTCCCTTTTGAGTGGTGAGATTGAGGTAATTGAGCAGACTCAAAGGGGAAAGGATACGCATATTATATCCAAAATATCCACACTGAAGCGCCACTGTTCTATTCGGCCCGATTAATGGTAATGACATTGCACAAACTAAAAGTGTTGGCAATGCACTTTTATCAGCGATATCCTCACCCCGCCATTCAATGCCAGATTTGTAATTCACTGTTTGATTGAGAACGTCACTAATCTGGCCGGCAATCGTTTTTTGTCCAGTTTTTTCAACCTTTACATGTATTTTTCCAGAGAGTACAATACTTGAGGCAAAAACATTATCATCCACACTTTTTTCCACAAATATTGATTCTCCGGTTAAGCAATGCTGATCAATGCTCGCAATACCATGCGTGATCGTGCCATCAATGGGGATCATTTCTCCTGCCCCAATCACAATCAGATCCCCTTCTTTTAATTGAGAAAAGGGAATTTCAACTTCAACGTCTTCAACCATTATCCATACAAATCTTGGCTGCTCACCTAATAAATTAACAAGGTTTTGTTTGGATCTGTTTTGTGTTTTAAGCAGGACTTTCTGGCTGAAAAAAAACAAAGAACAATAAAGGGAACATGCAAACCAATACCCTAAGGATAAAACAGCAATTGAAATGACTGCATCCATTGTAGAAATCCCTACTTTCTTTTTGTTTACGATGTCCTCATAAGCGTTTTTTATAAAAGAAGAACATAAATAGATTAGAACAGGTAAACTAATAATTGTCAGCGGGGGATAAACAGCTAAACCAAAAGCATTCAAACCTAATGTTGCCAATGAAAGAGAAAACTTATTATCAATTTCTTTTTGATATTTACTCGCTATTTTCTGCTCACGAACTTGTAACGAAATGTCTTGCTGGCTTTCATCATTTGCATTTTTATCCATTTTTGAGGATTCCTGGGATTCAAATGATTCCTCAGATAATTTTTCTTTATATTTCCCGAATAGTTTAACGCCAGCATATACAGCAGCAGGAATGAGAAGAATTGCGGGGATCATAAACGACTCCCTTCGGTAAGAACATGAATCTGGATTGCATATTCATTTATAATTTTTTGATATTCGCTGTTCTTTGAATATATACAATATATACCATTGATGCTCGCTGATGTATTTTCAACAATGGATCTCAATGTTGCCCCACTACTGATGACATCGTCTATAATAATAACTTTTTTTTCAGGGCTGATTGAAGGGAATATGAGTTGTTTTTGGGAATAGCCATTTATGACTAATTTCTCAGAACAATCAATGTCAGTTGTCTGGTTTCGAATAATGATCACGTCTTTTTTCAAAACAGATCCTAATAGTAATCCCCAGGTATGTCCGCCAGGCTCTGGTGACACTATATAATCGAAATAATCGACAGTTCTATTGATAATATCACTGAGTCCCTCAACAATTTCTATGGTTAATGTATAAGGTATATGGGTTCCATGCTCACCAAATGAATACTTAAAAAAATTATATTGTTTACCAGAAGTATTAATACTTATAGAACTGGCATTCTTTACTGCTTTTTCAATTTCTTGAAATTTCATTTTAACGCTCCAAGTCCATGTATCAGAAAAACAAAATCCAGCTTTATATTGGTTCAAGTGCAATTCCGCTTGCTAACGCGCGCGGCTCTGAAAATTTCGGCAGTTTTTAATCTGAGCCGCGCGCGTTAGCAAGCGGGACTTTACTTGAAGCAAATATCAAACAGGCTTTCCGAAGACGCACAAAATTTAGGCGAATCTAAAACTTGCCCGAAGGCACTACGTTCCCCCAACTTGTACATACGCTCAAAAAAGAAAAGCATTTACTCTTTCTGAAATGAGGAACTTATTATCAGAGATTTCCTTATCAGCTTTGTTCTGTCAGTCGTTTATCAGAAGCAAGTACAAGTATGAGACCGATGGGCGGTGTTAAAATCATGGATCCAAAAAAATATCCCCAGAATCCAAACTTTCTTTTAGATCCAATAAATCCGATTACGATACAAATGAAAATATAAATTAATGACATAATTAAATCTTTCTATTTAAAATGATATAATGCTTTTCATTGAATTAATACGACCTTGATATTTGCCGAGGTTGTTAATCCTTTATTATCTGTAACTTCGACCAATAAAACATAGGTATTCTTCTGAAAAATAAAATTGTCCGATACTTTTAATGTGGTATCCTCTATATAAAAACCTGTTGCCCCAGGGCTTTGATTTTCTATACGAAATGCGAGTGGTTTGTTTTCAGGATCATGGGCGGTAAGGGTTCCAACAATGCATTCCGCTTTATTATAATAGAATATCTGGTCTTTTATTTCTGGTTTTTCGTTCACATCTTGAATAAATATATATACTGGCTGTATTGAACCCAGTCCCAGATGATCGCTTGCTTTCACAACAAGTGTGTAGGATGAAATATGTTCATAATCAGGTGATTTATTAATTGATATTTGTCCGGTATCTGCTTGAATTTTAAATGTATTTTCGATATTACCGCCAACAGTTTCATATGAAACAGGATCATTATCCGGATCAAGCGCTTCCAGTTTTGCAACAATTACAGATAATTCAGGAATGTTTTCTTTGATTGTGAATGTCCTGGATTGAAAAACTGCTGCCTCGTTAACATTTTCGATATTAATGGTAACAGATTCTTGAAAAGCAAGTCCATGACTGTCAGAAACCTTTACAATAAGCGTATATAAATTGATATCTTCATAATCAGGGGTTTTATTCACAGATATCATCCCTGTTTCAGGTTTAATATGAAAGGTTTGATTCTTATTTCCACTTACAATGCAATATGAAACAGGATCATTTTCCGGATCAATTGCACCCAGCCCAGCAATAACGACAGTGGATTCAGGAATGTTTTCTTTGATTGAAACAGTCTTTGATTCAAATACAGGTGCTTCATTGATATTTTTAACTGAAATATAAACCGGTTGGACTGCGGTAAGTCCATGACTATCAGAAACCTTGACAACCAGTGTATACGAGGAAACATGCTCAAAATTCGGGGGGTTAACTATAGAAATTTGCCCGGAAACAGGCTGTATTTGAAAATTGTCTTTATTGCCCCCAACAATCGTATATGAAATTAAATCATTATCCGGGTCAACGGCTTCCAGTTCAGGTACAATTACTGATAATTCAGGCATGTTTTCATGAATTGAAATCGTCTTTGATGTAAATACCGGTGCTTCATTCTCATTTTCAATGAATATGTTTACAGGTTGTATTGAATAAAGCCCTTCCCGATCATACGCCTTTACTGAAAGTGTATATGATGAAATATTTTCGTAATCTGGAGAATTATTTATTGATATCATACCTGTTGAAGGTTGAATTTTAAACGTATTACCACTGTTGCCACTGACGATGGTATATGAGACTGGATCATTATCCGGGTCAATTGCTTCCAGTTCAGGAAAAACAACTGATGATTCAGGTATATTTTCATATATAGAAATCTCCTTTGGTTTGAATACTGGGGCTTCATTTACATTATTTACCAGAATATTCACCGATTGTACTGAGCAAAGTCCAAGGGTATCATAAGCTTTGACAACTAGTGAATATGAAGAGATTCGCTCATAATCAGGAGATATATTCATAGATATTTTGCCATTTGAAGGGTGAATCGTAAACGTATTATCATGGTTTCCACTGACAATGGTATATGAAAGTGAATCATTATCAGAATTAATCGCCTCTATGTCTGGATCAAAAGCTTCCAGATCTGGCGTAATAACAGAAAATTCCGGAATGTTTTCTTCAATTGAAATCGTTTTTGGATTCATTATGGGTGCCTCATTTGTATTTTTTACATGGATAATGACATTGATTACTTGCATGACAGAAGATTTGTGAATGATTGCAACTTTTAGATTGAAAACCTTATGCATTTCATAATCCAGGTATTTGTTATTTTTTACATGGATTTCTCCTGTATCTGGATTGATACCAAATATCATTTTTTCGTTTCCACTCATAATATCGTAAGTTATTTTTTGTTGTGTTTGTTTCTGTGCATGCAATTTACCAACAAACGTATTTATTTTCGCATTCTCATTAACGATAAACACCTGATCGTTTGAATTACCTTTATGATCATTCGTTTTGTTTTCAATTAATTGATCGTTTGATAATGCTTTGGAAAAAAATACATATGAACCTTGATGGATAACTAAAAACGTGATGAATCCGATCGTAAGGGGCAGGATAATTTTTTCTGTCATCAATAATATTTTATTATTATTCTTAAAATAAATGAGTATTGACATGAACACGCATAAAATCTGATAACCAACTAATATAAAATACAATAAATCAAATAATGTAAGGTACGGCTTAAAAATTAATTCCTGAAGAAATGAATAAGAGGCGGCTTCTGTACAAATAATGGTGATAATTAAAAACAAACGAAGTCCAATTCTCTGGTTAGGAATACAAACAATGATTAATGATATAATAAAAAAGAAGCATAAGGGAAGGATACATCGGTATATGATCCCATGGCCAATTCTTTTAACATACCAGTTCATATTAAACTGAGAATAATCGACATATTTTTCCGGCGATACCTCAAACCGATGTAAATCTTGAAAAAAAGACGTATGATAAATTTTCCAATTTTTATAAGTCTGGTTATTATTTGTTTTATGTTTATTGAGTTCAAATTTATCGGGGACATATACGAGTGTGTAATTTGGAATAAAAACATGGTGATATCTCAGTTGTAAAATATGTGTATCAAATGGAAAATTATATAATATAAATGAGTTGCCAAAGGTGCCTTTTGCCCGAAAAACAGTATAGTTAATATCTCCCTCTAATTTTTGAATAACTGGATCTCCCAGATTAATGGGAGTTATGGCATCTTCAAATACAATATCAGAGACATTTATATCTCCTTTACTCCTGAACCATATCAAGAATTCAATTTCGTATGTTTCATTATTTATATCAATATTATGAATTTTTTGTAATTTTACACCCGTGTAAATAATACTTGTTCTTTTCAGTAACATATCATTAATGGCAATAATTTTGCCTTTCATGGCTTCCCTGAATGTGTTCTTACTCATTTTTATATTTGGAAGAAATTTATACTGAGAATAAGCCGGGTATAAATTACTTTTTTTATAGTATCCCATACCAATAGAATTAATCGTATTTCCCTTTTTATCAAAAAAGATCGAACCGGTTAAACCTTTGACAGACTGTTTATAAGAATACATTCCTGCCAGTTCATTTCTAATGGAACTTCTAATTTTTCTAATTGATTTATTTTTCATTTCAGTGCGGTGAATGGCATTAACAGCAGTGAGTGCGGCATCATGATATGTAAAAGCCACCCAGTTTGGCTCTTTTTTATACTTATTTTTATAATCCTCTACAAAGAAAAAAGTATCTAAGGAGCCAAACTCTTTTAAAAATGGCATCACAGTATACAGATTGTCTGAAAAATATCCTGGAATAGATTGTTCTTTTGGAATCGCATGCAATGCATTGATAAATGCATTTGTCGAAAAAGAATCTGATCCAATAATCGTTCTTTCACTGCCTGGAAAATTGAGATATGTTAATAATTTCGAGCCAACGTCTGAATGTGCGCAAATGACAATTGTTTTATCTGTGATGTTGTTAAAGCTGTTATTTACAAAATTGAGGTCCTGATTGTTCGCAATTGATATGCCATATGTATAGTTAACCTTAAGCCCAATATTTTTGGCTGTTTCAATAAATGAGTAATAAAATGTTGTTCCATAAGCTGATTTTTCGTAAATGATGCTGACAGATTTTTTGTTTAAATTAATTTTTATATAGTAAGCCAGAAATTTGCCTTGAAATTGATTTGGTGGTAATACCCTGAAATAGTAAGGATTTTCAGTTGTTAAATCATCACTCGTTGCAGAACCGGTTATGGCGGGTATTCCATTGAGTTGATAAATTCTACCGGCTGCCTGACTACAGGAACTGAGATAATGACCTAATACAATGAGCGTTTCATTGTCCTGTGATATTTGTGTTGCAATTTCTTTGGCCAGTTGCGGATTTCCATAATCTTTATATTCTTTTAAAACAACCGGTTTTCCTCTGATCCCCCCCTGTCTGTTAATTTTATTCAAGTAGTATTTAATGCCATTGATCATAGACATACTATCCCCTTTTCCCATGGTGACAGTGGATATAACAAAGGGTTTGTTGATAATAAATCTTGATACGCCATAGTATGACAAAAAAATAACAATACTACATATCAATACTGTCATTGTTATATATACAATTCTTTTTTTCATAACAGATTCCTGTTTGTTAATGATCAAGAGACCAGTTTCGAATATGTTGGCCGCCAATGACCATATTATACCAACCTTTCACTCTTGGTTTGACTAGATACTGCCCCGTTTCGTGAAGAATCGGTGCGATAATACATTCTTGTTCGCATATCATCTTTTCAATTTTCTTATACAGTTTTATTCTCTTCGTGGGATTTTTTTCACTGGATGCAGCGTTTACAAGGTTTAAATATTGGGAGGGAATATTATTATAGTTGGGAAGAGAGAGAATTAAGTCATTCAACCAGTTATTGGGGTCAGGGTAATCGGCATAAAAGCTTATTTTTAATAAATGCCATTTTTGATTGTCTGGATTATGCATTAAACGAATATAGTCTTCCCAGGACAAAAGATGAATGATGATATTGATATTCAGATAGCATAAAAGACTTTCTTTGATTGCAATTGCGACTTTTTTATTTCTTTCTGATTCATAGCTGACAAGATGAATATCACCGATACTGCTTGAATGAGAATAACCAGCCTGTGCAAACCATTTTTTTGCATTACGAATGGAAAAATCGATACCGATGCCTGAATAAAATTCTTTTTCATTTGTACTTCCTGGTGATGATAACATTTTTGTTATTTCAAAATTGCCTTTTGATATCATGGCCTTAATTAATTTTTTATTGATAGCTGCCACCAGGGCTTTTCGAACAAGAACATTATCAAATGGCGGTATAGATTGATTAAATATAAATGAATCAACCTGAAAAAGAGGCACTTCTTTATATTCAGCCATATAAACAGGGTCGGATTTGATTGATCGGATGTCTTCAGTTGGAATTTTCATAAAGTTGTTACCAATGATATCCAGTTCATTCTGCTGATACAATAATAGCCCTAACTTATTATTTTTTATCACATAATACCTGATTTCAGGAATAGATACTTTTTCACTTTCATAATAATTTGGATTCTTTCTTAGAATAGCAAGTTTTTCTTTATTCAAGTATACGCATTGATATGAGCCATTGGTCACAATTTTGTCAGGATTCGTCCATTGATCAGGAAATTTTTCAATAATATGTTTTGGAAGGGGCCTGTAACAGGGTAAGCTCACAAGAGAAGGAAAGTAAGTCGCAGGTTTTTCAAGAATAAATTTCAATGAATAATTATCAATTGCTTTCACGCCTAATTGTTTTAAATCTTTAATTTTTCCATTACTGATTGGTGCTGCATTTTTTAAAATATTTAAAAAGCCAAACTGTTGGTTGAGATTAAGATTCCTGTGTATTGCCCATTCAACATCATAAGCGGTTACATTTTTTCCATCTGTCCATCTTACATCATCTCTTAACAAAAAGGTATAAATCATGCCATCAGCACTGACAGTCCATTCTTTGGCTAATTCTGGTACAGGTTGGTAATTATCTTTTGAAAAATCAGTCAGTCCCAAAAAAAGCTGTTCACAAATCTCAATGGAATTATTGTCTACGACAACACCTGGATCTATTGTTTCGAATGCCCAGGGTATGGGAATTCGTAATGTTCTTTCTTCAATAACTTCATCAATGTTTATTTCTGTATATAAATCCCGTTCATTATAAATAAATTTATTGTCCACTGCTGTTTTAAAAATAACAGAATGTTGTGACTGTTTAGAATCATGCGTAAAGGAAAAATTCCCGGTAACCCCACTAAAATTATCAATCATTTTTAATGAAGATGCTATGTCATAAGGATTTGTGGAAGATACATTTCTTGAAGCCTGTTCAATGGCGTAAAGGGCATCATAACCTAAAGCAGCCCATGTATCCGGAAAACAATCATATTCCTTGCGAAATTCTTTAACAAATAAAATTGTTTTGGAATTTGTGTGTCCTGGATCAAATACAGTTGGTACAATCGTACCGGCTGCATTATTCCCAATATATGTCCATAACAAAGATGTATCAAAAGACAGGTTTGTCAGAAATGGTTGTTTCATACCTGTCTGTCTTGCCTGCTGAATAATCATGGCAGCACTGGATATATCTCCATTTAAAAAGAATGCATCAAAATTATAATTTCTTTTAATATCAGTCAGCGTTTGCTTGAAATCATTCTGACTATTAAAATAGGTTTTTTGGTAGACAATTTGAATGTTTCGTTTTAAAGACGCTTCTTGAAAAAGGTTTGACAGCTTCTGATGATAATAGTTCAGATCAACAAACATTATAATTCTATTGAAATTATTTCTTTCAGCAAATAATGCTGTTTGCCTGGCAATGACCTGATTTGAAGGAATATTTCTAAAGGAATACACAAAATCGTATTGTTTAAAACTGCTGCATGTCGAACCGGTAGAAATGAATAATATGCCATGTTTTTCAAATGTTATGGCCGCCGGAATGGCTGTCCGCGACTCTGGAAAACCAATAACAGCAATAATTTTAGGATCTCTTGCAATCTTACGTGCAATACGTTTGCTTTTTTCTATACTGTTATCATAATCATATATCTTGAGTTTAATCTTTTTTCCCATCAATCCCGATTTTTCATTCATCTCTTTCACAGCCAGCTTGATGCCATCAATAAACAAATTTGAATTGTTATTTGATCCAACAGCAGCAAAGGTAACTGTCTTTGTGGATGATACCGCATATTGAGTTCGTTTCTCCTGAGAATTTTCATAGTAATTACATGAGCTTGAAATAATCAAAAGAAGAAAAATTGCACAATATGTTTTCAGTAAATTATTCATTGTTCTCATTTATTATTGGTTGTTGAGTGGTTTTTGTTAATGACGTCATACTATTGTCTAAGATATCCTCAAGTATTTCATTCTCATCGGTAAATGGAATACTGCCAATAATAGGCAAGCCTGATTTTCCAGAACCAATGACAATGATTTTAGAATTTTCAGACTTTGATAATTCAAGTGTTGCATTGATTGACATCCAGTGTAATACCTTTTCATTCAATGCTTTTGAAAATTCTTTCAAACCAGTGGCTTCAAGTTTTTTTCTCTCAATTTCCTTTTGTTCTTTTTGAAGGATATACTTGTAGGTATCTGCACGATGTTTTTGTTCGAGTTTATATTGAATGGTTTTATCAACACTTTCAGGCAGTGTTATTCTTTTGATAATCACATCGTCAACAATAATAAATTTTCTTGCCAGTCTGTCAATAGCCTGATTTAATGAGGTTTCTATAAATGACTTATCTGTGGTATAAAGACCTTCTGCATCTCTTTTACCAACAATTTTTCTGAAAACAGATTCAATTTCAGGAATAACAACAGTGTTCACATAGTCTGGCCCCAATTTTTGATGAAGTATGCCCAATAAATCATATTCTGGATAATATCTGATAGAAATAACAATATTTACAGTTAATCCATTATTGGTTAAGACACTAAAATGATGAGACACCTGTTGTACACGGCAGTCATAAATATACATTTTATTAAAAGGAAGTATAATATGCAGACCTTCTCCATAAATTTTATCAACAACAGTCCCCCCCCATAAACGTCTGTATAAAACTCCGCCCTGACCTGAGTGAACAGAGATGACTATTTTGTGCCACAAATAGATTACTAAAATGATGACGATGAATATCGTAACGATCATCAGGGGGATATTCTCTCGCAGCTTTTGAATCATGCTTTCGTATGCGTTATTTATTTTACTGAACATATGACCCTTTTTTTTGATTATTTACCGATAAATAAATATCAAGTTGCTTTTTTCTCGTCTACAGGCAAACCTTGTGTTTGCCCTCGTATAACAATAAGTAAGCGATCATAAATTTTTGGGTATATCGTAGTAAATTATATTATAACATGCTTTGGATTATTTCTTAGCCCTGAAAGGGCGTTAAATACCAGCCCAGGGCAACGCCCTGGGTTAAAGATTGATCAGAATCTTAGCCCTGAAAGGGCGACACATAAAACATAGATGTAACGCCCTTTCAGGGCTAAAAATACTCTATGCACAATTACCCAGGGCGTTGCCCTGGGCTGGTATTTAACGCCCTTTCAGGGCTAAGAAGTCAATCTTCAAACGCATGTTAAATAATTAACTACGATCTACCCGAAAATTTATGATCGCTTACTTAGAAGATCGTTGGGCGCATTCTCAAAAAGTCGGACTTTTGATTTGTACAAATACCAATAACAAACCTGTATACGAGAGCGAACTGTAGGGGCAAACCTTGTGTTTGCCCTCAAACAAAAACCAAAAATGAACCTATGTCCGAGGGAGAACATATGGATTTCACTATAGAACATAGGTTTGATATCGGTATTTGTCTGAGGGCAAACACAA
>Ga0272440_1002411_pt1 | contig 14586 bp, 10 predicted proteins | sample SSMMMBAug17_FD_192440 | JGI IMG/M metagenome (GOLD analysis project Ga0272440, IMG submission 192440) | Marine sediment archaeal communities from Little Sippewissett salt marsh, Falmouth, MA, United States - SSM-MMB-Aug17 | ecosystem: Environmental > Aquatic > Marine > Wetlands > Sediment ...
TTTTACAGAATTCTTTATCAAGTTATCTGTTAATTTACCAATATGAAAACCAAATCGTTGTTCAAAGCGAATAGCTCTAAAAACACGAGAGGGATCTTCAACCAGACTCAAGTTATGAAGTACACGTACAACCTTTTCTTTTATGTCCTGGTAAGCACCAAAAAAATCTATTAAAGTTCCAAAGTTATCACCATTTAAATGAATAATAAGTGTATTTATAGTAAAATCACGTCTATAAAGATCAAGTTTTATGGAACTTTTTTCAACTGTTGGCAAAGCTGCAGGGGAGGAATAATGCTCTGTTCTTGCTGTTGCAACATCAATTTTAAATCCATCTGAAAATATAATCACAGCTGTTCCGAATTTTTCATGGGGATGAATACGAGCACCTGCATGACTGGCATATTTTTTAGCAAAGGCTATCCCGTCACCTTCAACAACAATATCAACATCTTCATTTTTACGATTTAGTAACAAATCACGAACAAAACCTCCAACAACATACACATTACAAGACATTTTTTCTGCTATATTTCCAATATCCATTAGTAATAATAATAATCTTTCTGATAAGCGTTCTTTCATCAGGTGAGTAACTTTTCTAGTTCTAACATTTGTTGATTCCCAATTCTCTTGATTATTGTCAATAATTGCTCCTGTTTGACTTAACATAACTGTAAACAAATCAGTTCGTGTAATAACACCAACAACATTATCTTTATCAATGACTGGAAGTAATCGTTGTTTATTGCCGACCCATTTTTCTTGAATACTTGCGAGGTCTGCATCAGGAGTAACATAGTCTAACTCTGATGACATATATTCCTTTACAGGTACATCTTCTAAATTATGAAATAGTGATTTCTCTACAACCTGACGTGATATTAGGCCTAAAACTTTTTCAATATTTTTTTCTTTCTGAGTTACCAGCAGGGCATTAATATTATACTTTTGAAGTAGTTCTTTTGCTTCAACTATTGGGGTTTCAGGTGGTATTGTGTATGCTGGTGATGACATTAATGCATGAGCCTGGCGAGAATGAACTTTTAGATATAAAATTTCAATAAGTTTTCTTTTAACCTGTGCCAGGGCTTCTTCCTTGATACTTGCAGATGCTGCTGTTGAATGCCCACCACCACCAAATGTTCTTATAATTGCCCCTACATCAACTTCTGAAATTTTACTTCGGGCAATTAAGTATATTCTGCTTCCCATCCTTGCCAGTACAAAAAGAGCACAAGGATTTTCCATTTTCATCAATTTCTGAACAACCTGAGCAAGATCGCCGACATAATCTTCAGTTGAAACCATCGTTATCATAATATCAATACCATTTATATGAAGGCATTCAATGGAATGAATCATGTCATTTAATAGCCCAACCTGCTGTTGTGTTATTTCTCTGGAAAGCATGCTGGAAACAATATCAAGGTTTGCACCATTTGATAGGAGGTATGCTCCCACCATCATATCTTCAGGCGTAGTTGATAAATAATTAAATGATCCTGTATCTTCGTATAAACCCAAACATAGAATTGTAGCTTCTTCTTCTGTAAGTTTTATTTTACGATTTTTAATAATTTCTGTAAGTATTGTAACAGTTGCGCCTGTTTGTCTGCATTGTTCATATTGCCCAACGATATCCCCCTCTAAATAAGGATGATGATCATAAATGTGTATTTCCAGGCCTGGTCGATTCAAAATATCTGAAAATTTACCTATTCGTGAAGGCTGTCTGGTATCAACCAGAATTATTTGGTTGATTCTTGATAAATCAATATTCTTAATAGACTCCATATTAAAGAGGTAGACCATTGAATTAACAAAAAAATCTCGTGAATTTTTTTCTGACGAACCAGGGAAAACAACCTTTGCATTTGGGTAAAGTTTTTGGGCTGCCAACATTGACGCAATAGCGTCAAAGTCTGAATTTATATGAGTGGTTATCACTGAAATAGGTTCTGACATAAAAAATCCATTTTAAAGGTTTCATTTTTGATATTAACAATTAATAATTGAAAAAGAATCTATAATTAAACTTAGAAATGTATATCAACTATTTAAATCAATCAATAAAAAATTAAATAATAATATTTTTAATTCATTTTATCGTTAGTCAGAGCAACATTTATTAATTTTCAATTCTAAGTTTTGTTTTTTTTTTAATGTTAAACTGGTTGCATGATGTTATAGAATGTGCTATAGTAACTAAATTTTTTATTAAAATAATAATTGGTTTTGAATTTAGGAATCTTATTTCAAGTTATTTTAAGTTTTGTATTTTCTAATAGAAATTGAGTTTTTTATATGAGTTTAATATGCAAATTTTTTACTTTATTTTGTGTAATCATTTGAAAATCTTCACTTTTTACTGTAACATAATTTAACGTATTTTATCGAGTCACATATAATTTTATCAAGTCACTATAAATGATAATTGAAGCTACTGGGGTTTATATGAATACAATATTGAAAATTTTATTTGCTTGCTTTGTTCTTTGTGTCTCTTTTTCTTCTGTCAAAGCAGAATATTTTAATAATATAAGTGAAAAAAAAATATAGGTTTTGATTCTACAGAAGTAATTATCAAGGAATGGGCATTAATGACAGCATTATCAAAAAGAGATAAATTTCAGGCAGAATGTGATTTTTTTAAGAATAAATACAATATGTCTTTTGAAGATTTTGACAATGATCTTCACAAAACTAAAGGAAAAGAAGATTTCAGAAAAGAAGAAGATATAGAAGATTGGGAATTTGCTTTGAATGCTCTAAAATGGTGGAGTTCAAAAGCACGGGATCAGAAAATAAAAACCTCCATGTGTGTGACTTAATTCTTTGGGTAAATGATCCAGATGGGATAGTTCAATACCTTCATAAATATTTTTTTCATTATTTGAATTATTAAGCCACTTATTCATTTATTCATTTATGACAAGAATTAAAAAAATGGTTAAAAAAAAATAGCGGTGGTTGGAAATTTTGAGATCAAAATATTATTTAAGTAAAATAAGTGGTAAAAAAAAATTGATAAATAGCTTTTTCAGCTAAGATGTAAGATATTTAAAAGGAAAGGAAATATCGACTATTTATAGAAAATTCAAACATATACTTAATTAGCTACAAAAGAATTAAACCACTTTAGAAACTTCTTTATTTGATTGCTTAAAAAATAATATAACTTGATTAATTTTCGAAGCCAGACTTTGTAATTCATCCCCATCCCGCAGATGTATTAAATTAATATCTTCATCTCCTTCAAGTAATCGATCCAGGGTTTTTTCTAAATGGTAAACAGGACCAGCTATGCGGTGTGTAAAAATTATACTAAAACCTGCAATAACAAGAAGTAAAATAAAACTTGTTGAATATAGTTTGGATACTAACTGTTGAATCATGACAGAAACAAGTGCAGGAGGAATATAAATTTTAACAACTGGCCAAATAACAAAAAACATCAGCATACCAATAAATATTGTAAATAAAACAGAAAGTATGAGAAATTTAAATGTTAATGTTAATTGCATTTTTTCGTCTATCAAAAAATTTTGAAAACGCCTTTTTATTTTCTGGGCCATATCTTAACCTTTCTAAACAAAAATCAAAGAAATTAATTCAAATAAATATAAAAAATCTGCAAAGAAAATGCCAAGTAAAATATTATTTATAGTCCCATTTATATACAAATTTTATTAAAACTATTTTTTTATGTAAGAAAATAAGATTTTTTGTGTCTATTTAAATAAGAATAAAAATATAATAAACTGCAAGGAGTAACTTGTTGTGGTACTTAAAACGTAATCCATCTATTTTATAAAATAAAAATTTAAAGGCTAAGAATGTTAAAACAGATTGAAAGAAATGAAATGGTCTGATATGATAATTTAATAATTAAAAAATAGCTCATATAATCATTCAAATACAGGACCAAGAAAATGGATGCTCAATACGATTTCTTTCGATCAATTTGTACATGTACTGTTATCATTCTTATGTTTTGGGTGACAGATAAATGTATTGCCAGTGATGCACAAATATTTATTAAGGAAAAGATTCAAACAGAAACAAATGTCAATATTTCAATAGAAATAATGGCGAATGTGGGATTTGAAGCACTAGAATCTTATGATCTGGCAATATCTTTTAATCAGAAAAACCTCCAATTCAAATCTTTAAATTCTGGAAATACTCACGGACATCTTCTAGAGCCCATATATACAGTAGATGATGGACTTATATTGGTAAATGGGTTTTATCAAAATCCACCCAAAGGAACAGTAAGTGTTATTATTTTAAACTTTGAAAGTCTTTCGAAAAATTGCCTTAAATTAGATTTTAATGTATTTACTTATGGATTTTTAAGTCACGAAGATGAAATGCTTTTTGATGTTGTTGGATACCAAATAACTGAGAATTCTATAAAAAGGCTGTCTCAGGATAAACCACAGGGAATACCTCTTGTTGATTCTGAAACATTAAACTTGATAACACCATTAATTGGAATTTATTTTGACCAAAAAGAACGTTTTTTGAATAGGTTAGAAGAGACTATTGGTCAAGAAAAAACGTTAAAATATCAATCTTATATACTAACATTTACAAGGATTGCACATAAAAAAAAATTAATTATTAATTGTCCTGACTTATCAGAAGTTATTCAATGCCTTAAACTTTTTACAGGTATAAAATCAGCAAGTTGTCAGGCATTGACCGGCTACGAAAAAAGAGGACTTCATGAAGTAATAAATACTTTTCAGCAGACAGCATTCCTGCTGGAATAATTTTAAAAAAATTTGTTCATACTAAATAAATTTTATTGTTCTTTTTTTACACAAAATTATTGATATTGTAATTATACATCAATTTATAATAGATAATGAAAGATGTTTTCTGTATTTTTCACAATTTACGACCAGCTATGTTATTTTTTGTATTGTTGAAAACATAAAAGAATTGGGAGTTGATAATGAAGGTGATGCTATATCTCATTCCAATACGATTTACTTTTTTAATTTTAATAACTACTTATGGAATTGTTTGGGCAAATGAACCTCTAATGATGTTTTCATTTGATGAGCAAGAATTTGAAATTGGTAATAATTTTAATGCTCAAGTCCTATTAACAAAACCAAACCAGAAACTGAGTTCATACGCTTATACTTTAATATTTGATCAGCAAGTGCTGAAAATATTAAAAATAGATGGCGGTATTTACGGAAATATAGATTCTGCAAATTCAACAGGCTCAATCAATATAACTCAATATGCCAGTAATTGGCAGGAAATTGATGATCACCTTTTGTTAACCCGAATATCGTTTCAGATTATTGGTGATTATTGTACTGTAAGCGAGTTGACACTTAGTCAAATCACACTCTATGATCAAGATATCAAGCCAATAACTGTACAAGCTATTAATTCTGGAGTAAATGTTATATGCCCAAAAGCTAAATTAATAGGTGCCCCATTTGGAACAATTAATGATAATTTTGCACAAATACGAGTGACAGGAACAGGAATTACACATTATAAATATAGCCTGGACAATTCTGACTATTCAGATGAATTTTCTACAGATCAACCTATTTCTCTTTTAAATTTATCTGAAGGTTCTCATTGCGTTAAAGTTATTGGTAAAATTTCGTCTGTATGGCAAACTGAACAAGAATCGACTAAAGCATGTTGGTTCATTTTTATGCCAAAACCACATATTCAAGAAATATCACCAGTTTATGGCATTGAAAACGGAGGGACAAAGGTTGAAATTCAAGGCGTTTACTTTCACTCAGATTGTCAGGTTTTTATGGGGGAAAATGAGGCTGAATTATTGACTGTAACAGATACCAGAATTATTTGTATTTCTCCACCACATTTATCTAAAACAGTAGCTGTAAGTGTAAAAAATCCCTATGAAAAAGTAACTGCACTAAAACGTGCCTTTACATATTACCCGGAAGGTAACTTATATCAAATGGTTTATAGTGAAAAAAACGATGCTAGAATTGCTCCAGGAGCTAATATCGAATGGGATGTAAATTATACAACTACAGACCAAAATGCATATTTACCTGGCCTTGGAATTAGGCTACATTACAATTCTAAAATGATTAAGTGGCAAGGATTTAAAGATGTATACGACAATGGTATGTTAAGTGGACATGACTTAATTCCAAAAGATGATTCATCCAATTTAGATAATGATCTAAAAACCAATAAATTTATCCAAATAGCCTGGATGGATGTTAGTAGAAACTGGTCAGGTAAAAACGTACCTCATTCCCTATTTAAAATGACATTTTCTACAAATGACAATGTAATTGATAACTCTGAAAGTGCTGTTCATTTTACATCAAGCTCACACGCTTCTACACATCAATTTTTTGCTCCCTCAGTCTCTATTGATTTTCAACCATGGTCTATTGATTGCACAGCTCAAGGAGCGGGACACATTTCCCCTGCCAATTTCATAAATGTTGCTCACAATTCTCCACAAAAAATTCAATTTATACCAGATCCACATCACCATATACAGTCAGTATTTATAGATGGCGAAGCTGTTGGAGATTTTTCCGAATTTACATTTGATTCTGTAACATCTGATCATTTCATAACTGTTATTTTTGCCATTGACAGCGTGACATTGACCATTGAAAAGGCTGGAAGTGGTTCTGGCATGGTTAAACCTCTTGAAGGTACGTACACATATGACTATGATACTGGTGTTTTATTGTCAACTGTTGCTTCTGAAAGTTCTGTTTTTACTGGATGGTCCAAAGACGCATCCGGTACAGGGGATATCAGTATAATTATGGATAAAGATAAACATGTTATTGCAAATTTTGACATAAAAAAATTTGAAATTGTACCAGTTTATGGAGAGCATGGAACATTATCTCCTTCGACCCCCGTAACTATTGAATATAATGATAGCATAATTTTCAAAGTACTTGCAGACAGATGTTATGAAGTCGAAAATGTTTGGATAAATGATATTGAAAGAGGAGCTATTTTAAACCATAATTTTATGAATGTTAAATCTGATCAAAAAATTGAAGCAACATTTATTGTAAAAGATAAAGATAGTGATGGACTCCCAGATTGTATGGAAACAGTAACAGGGTGTACTGATGTCAATATAAGTGATTCAGATGGAGATTCTTTATTAGATGGTGAAGAAGACCAGAATCAAAACGGATTTGTGGATTTAGGGGAAACAAACCCATGTGAACCAGATTCTGATTTTGATGGTATGGATGACGGATGGGAATTGACTTATGATTTAAACTCAACATTTGATGATTCTATGGAAGATAAAGATGCAGATGGATATGCTAACTATTTTGAATATATTAATAAAAGCCATCCTGATATAAAAGACATTCCATATCAAAATCATTACAATTTTGAAACTGATGATCGACAGCCATACCAGGTTGTTACCTTAAAACCAGAAAATTTAAAAGTAGTCCCAGGTGGACATTTTGATTTAGAAATATCTTATAATACAACAGATAATAATTCTCACACAAATGGAATTGGTTTTAATATTTTTTTCTCATCAAATGATATCCAATGGATTTCATTTTATTCGGTCTTGTCTAATTCCATTAAATTGACTATTAATACATTAGAAAACGATATAGATGATATAGATAAAGATCCAAAAACTAATCAATATGTTGGAATAATGTGGCAAGATGAAACCAATAATTGGCCTGATGCTGTTTTACCTCAAAAATTATGCACTGCGACCTTTGCTGTAAATGCAAATATGCATGAAGGATATAGCGGAATAATTCGTATTTTACCTATTTATGTAGATTCAATGTATAGCTTTTATGCAAAGCCTGCCCAATATCAGGCACAAAGGGGAAATCTTGATATAGATGGCAATGGTGTTGAAGATGCATTGACAGATGGCTTATTAATTATGGGATACCTCTACGGCTTTAGAAATTATCCCTTAATTGATAATGCTATTGGCCCTTATGCTGTAAGAACAAAAGCAGAACAGGTTGAACCTATTTTAGAAAATATGTATAATCTTTTCGATATTGATGGTAATGGAGCTGTTAATGCATTAGCTGATGGTTTATTATTAGTTAGATATTTATTTGGATTTCGGGACTATGAGTTAATATACAACTTAAAAGTTCCTGATTGTACTAGATGTAATTCAGAAGATATTATAGAATATATCAGACAAATTAAACCAAACTAACTTTTTGCTTTAACTCTAAAAAAAATTAGTGTATGCCCAAGAGAATAATAACGTGAAAATATTTTTTTTAATTGGTGCAACAATAGTCTTATTTTTTAGCCAACACTCTGTGCTTATGGCTAAAGAAAAGCACTGCCAATATTTATGGCTTGATCCTGTGTCTGTATATGCAAAGCCAGGTAAAACAGTTACAATTTCTTTATACTATGATGTCACTGATAATGATAATACGTTGTTAGGTATTGGTTTTCAAGTATTTTTTAATAGCCAATTAATTACATTTGAAAAAACAAATTATTTTTTTAATACTTTTAAATCACCAGTTGTTCAATCTGATATCTCTGATTTAGATTCAGATCCCACAACGGATCAATATGTTTTAGTTGCTCTGTTTGAATGGAATGGACGATGGCCAGGACAGCGACTTCCTTGTTATTTAGGAAACATACAATTTAAGGTATTACCAAATGCAAAAACAGGAGTCGTTTCACTAAATGTTGAAACGACTGCATCAAACCCGGGTTATAAAACTTGTGTTGATGCATCTAAGATTTATATAAAAGAAGAGTAGAAAAATGAATATATTCTTTAGAACCTATACGAGTATTATTAAATATGTTGTATGTTGCCTTTTTGTGTTAACAGCTTGTACTGTTCCGCATCCAGGACCAATTTGCATAAAAGATCAAAAACAATATGGGCTTGTTGATGGTGCTTTTAGAAGTCGCTGGTGGAATTATTACAAAAGAGGCTGTTCTTACCTTGAGGGAGAATGCTTAAAATATGCCTTGTCTGATTTTAAAGCTGCTATAAATCAAAATAGTAAAGACCAAAGAATGAGCAGAACTTATGGTATGCACATAATAGATTATTTTCCACATCGAGAACTGGGGTTAATATATTATTTATTAAATGACCTTGAAGCAGCCAAAAAAGAACTTAATTTATCCATTTCACAAGAATCTTCATCAAAAGCACTATATTATCTTGATCAGGTCAGAAAAAAACAGATGCAAAATAAAGCTATTCAAGTAAATACTCCTGTTTTATCTTTTTTTGAAAATAGTACAGATAAAGAAAGATGGACACGTGAAAAAAGCATTTTGATTGAAGGTTATGCCGCTGATGATCAATACATTTCACATATTGAAATAAATGGTTCTCCTTATGATTTGAAAAAATCTGCTAAAAAAATTAGTTTCAAAGAAAAAATTGTTTTACCTCAAGGAATACATAAAATTCCAGTAAAAGCTATGAACTTATTAGGTGGAACTGTAATAAAGATTTTTGAAGTTAATGTGGATCGCAAAGGACCAATTATCGAAATAATAGACTTTGAAAAAACACACAACAATATCATTCAAATCAAAGGAATAGTCTCTGATATTTCTGGAAAAGTTAAATTGTATGTTGATGACAAATTAATTGATTTACCCAAAGGTAAAAAAAATACATTTCAAGCAGGAAAAAAACTTAACCCTGATTTAAAAGAATCACTAGTATTAAAAGCTATTGATAGAGCAGGAAATGAAACAAAAGCTGTTATAAACATTTCTGAAATATCTCGAACATTTGAAAATAAACTAGTTGCAAGCAGGGATGTTATTGATGATTCCCAATATAAAACCGACCGAAAAAAATTTATAAATTTTATAACCCCAGAATGGAAAAAAACTAATACAGTTTACACTGAAAAAGTGTATATAGAGGGCTATCTTTCAAGTTGTTCATCATTAAAATCTTTTGTTATTAATAATAATATAATACCAATAAATAATAGTAAGTATGTTTTTTTTAACATTCCACTTAATCTAAAAGAGGGCAAAAATGAATTTCAAGTGTTAATTGAAAATGAAAAAAAGCAGCAATTGAGTAAAATAATATCTTTTAATAGAATTATTCCTGAAATTTCAAAGTTAGAAACCAGACTACACATTGCAATGAATAATCTTATGGCTTCCAGTATAGCCTCTGATTCAAGAGATGTTTTTCAAGATATGATGTTAAAAACATTTATTGAAAGAAAACGTTTTTTTATCATACCAAAGTTCCCAGTAAAAGAAAAAATTAGACCTTTACCTTATGATATTGAAGAAAAGAAAATTTCACATATATCACTTTCAGGTCAATATATTGATTCAAGGTATGGAATTGAAGTAGCAGTTCGCTTAATAGATAATGAATCAACTCGAATATTACTTGCAAAAGACACATACAGTGAAACCAAGGATAAACAATCAATTCTAAATATGGTTGAGAGCCTATCGCTAAAGATTCATAATGAATTTCCCATTATAACAGGAAATATAAAACAAATAGATAACGATGTTCTTAAAATTTCGCTGGGACAAAAACAATTAAAAGCTCAAAACCGATTGATTATTTTTAGAGAATCACAGATTAACAAAAAACCTGAAATATTAGGGTTTGCAAGGATAACTGAAACTGATAATTTTTCATCAAAAGTTCTAATTATTCATGCCAAACGTCCGATAAAAATAAATGATAGAGTTATTACCCAATGAGATATTCTATAGATGAAGATCGTGCTTTGATTAGTGCATGTATCTCAGGCGACGCTGAAGCACTTGAAAATTTAATACGACGATACTCACCTCTGGTATACCGATATGTACAGCAAACATTTAATTCCAGTAATGTGCCTTTTGATGAAGAGGATTTAAAAGAACACCATAATTCAGTTTTTACCCTCTTACTTGAAAAAAAATGTAGAAAGTTAAGGCAATTTAGAGGAAAAAATGGCTGTTCTTTGGCTTCATGGATACGTTTGATAACCTGTCGCGCTGTATTAAATCAACTCAGAGAAAACAGTGGTGATGCAACCTGGTTTCACAAACGTGTTCCAATTGATGAAGCCTCTGAAATCTTTTCTGATGAAAAAGGAGCAATGGAATCAATTGAAGATGAGGAAAAAAAACAATTCATAAAAGAATGCATCCAAAAATTAAATCCCAGAGATCGATTATTTATAAAATTACATATTGAACAAGAATTGCCTGTTCCAAGAGTGGCGCTAATTATGCAAATATCTGTAGCAAATGCACATACTTTGAAGCATCGATCCATTGAAAGATTAAAAAAAATGGTAGAAAATTCATTAAAAGAAAAATTTTAGTGTAAGAAAACGGAAAAAATTGCGTCTATTCTTATAAAGGACTTTGAAAAAAATGTTAAATATATATTGAAAAAAAATATCAAGGTGTGATATTGTAGAAACGATTTTTATTACAAATTGAATTTATTTAAAATCTGGACTAAAATGAATAGAACAAAAGAGACTACAGGCAAAAATGAAAGTGATTGTCAATTTTTTTATCGAAATGGACGCGGTCTTAATTTTTTTTCAAATGTCAAAATTAAATGTTTAAATTTTAATTGTTTTTAAAGCAAAAAACGTGCCATCTCGGAGAATATTTATGAAAAGCATGTGCCCAAATGAAGAAATTTTAGTTGACTACATTGAAGGTCGACTTCAAGGTAAAGAAAAAAGAAATATTGAGAATCATCTGTCTAAATGTGATTGCTGCCTGGAAACTATAGTTATTGTCAACAGTATGAATACAGAGTATGAAAACTTTGAGTTTCAAGAAGTTCCAGAATTTGTTACCCAGACACTTATTCAGCAAGTTATTAATCAAAAAGATAAACTCTGGAATATTTTATGTACACGGACGAGACGCTTAATTGAACGAATGAAGAAACATTTTTCAGATTTTGGAATAATTTTTTGGACTGAATGGCAATTCGCTCCAATACGCGGGGCACGAGTTGTTTTAGCGAAAAATCAAAGTCGTCGCAGAAAAGCTTTTGATCACTTAAAAACAGATATTGAAATTCAAAAAACAGGCGATAATGTAGCTCAAATTAAAATTCAAGTTAAACGTTCAGGACCAGAAGTTGAAAAAATACGTGTGATACTTCTCAAGCGAAAATTAGACTATGGTGCTCCTATAATAGACAGAGAAATAGCTTCAGATATTATTGGAGAAAATTCTGTTCTTTTTGAAAATATTCCCTTTGATCATTATAAATTAACATTTACCCGTGATGGAGTGACATTAGGGAGATATTTATTTCAGATTAAATAAATTTTACTCTTTTCTTTTTTTTATGAGTGTCTGAGATGTTAAACAGCGAGGCTTCTTGACATTAAGATGAATGGAAATTTGAGCTGATCACATTTGATAAAATAGAGTTGAATTCAAATACTAAATAACGCCCAAGCAAAACAGTGAAAAGCCCAACGATCATTCTACTGAAATTCGAAAGGAACAAAAATTTATTGTAAACCAAATAAAATTAAGTTGGTTTATAGCAGATTAAAATTTAATCTTTTGAATTTCGCAAATAGGTAGTAGGTGGTATGGAATGATAGAAACAATACAATCAAAAAACAATGTCGACAATGGGCTTAGTGTCATTAATATAGATATGACACGAGAAGGTAATACTGTAAAAACTACAATCCACGAGAATAGATGTGGCGAGTTAAGTTCAATTCAGCATTACGATACATTGGAAATTCCCATTGAAAAAATTGATGCGCGATGCCATGAAATGGTAGAAATGCTGAATACAACTAATCGTAGTGGACGTGTTTCAAAAAAGTCTTTAACAAGATTGCGCGAAATTGGTCAAATTTTTTATGATGAATTATTTACCCAAACGACAAAAGAAAAGCTAAGATTTACTCAGGCAAAATTTCTTCAACTAACTATTGATGATCAACTAGTTCAAATTCCTTGGGAATTACTTTATGATGGAAAACAATTCTTATGCCAACGCTTTTGCATGGGTCGATCTGTAAAAACAAGACAACCAATTCCCACTAATAATAATCGAGAAATTGAAAATCCTTTAAAAATGTTATTAATTGCAGATCCCCGTGGAGACCTAAATGGAGCATATCAGGAAGGAATTCAATTACGCGATTATATGGACAGATATAAAAACCAATTTCATGTCACATCCTTTTTTGATAATGTAACAACAGATTCTATAAAAGAAAAAATGCGCAATTATGATGTAGTTCATTTTGCAGGCCATGCTGATTACCAAAATGAAAATATAAGTGAAAGTGGATTCAGACTAACACAAAAGTCATTAAAAGCAACAGATATAAAAAAGATGGCAGGTGCTATGCCTATGCCATCATTATTTTTTGCAAACGCATGCCAATCAGCCAGGACAGATACCTGGTCATTGGATGATGGTTTTGAAAAAAATTTATATGGTTTAGCTAATGCTTTTTTAATTTCAGGCGTAAAACACTATATAGGAACATTTTGTGAAATACTTGATGAACCCAGTCGTAAGTTTGCGCTTGTTTTTTATGAAAAAGTACGCCAGGGAATGCCTGTAGGAGAAGCAATAAATAGTGCCAGATGGTCACTAATTGATGAATTTGGTGAAGAAACTATAGCATGGTCTAGTTATATATTATATGGTGACCCCACTATTCAGTATTCAGAAAAATCAATTCCTGACGAAATCCCCGACGAACCCATTTATCATCCATTTTCCAACAAAACCCGGACATCTACTGAAGACGAAGAAGAAGTTATTATGTTTGATGAAAAAGCACCAGATAAAAAAAGAATGGGCATGTATTTATTTTTAACCTGCGCTTTTATGTTAATAACAGCCTCTATAGCAGCGTTTACATTTTTTGGAACTCCAAAAGAAACTCAAGTTGTACGATTAATATCTGCAGAAGATCAGGTTCATAAAACAATAGTTAATGAAATAAAAAATAAAATAATAGCTGCAAGACAACAAGAAAAAATTGATAGAATTGATAAAAATATTCAATCAATTGAGTCAAAGATACCTCATAACAGAAAAATTATAGCGCAGAAAACTTCTGAAATTCCAACAATGATGATAGATATAAGATCCAAAAATATTGAAAATGGAAAGAGCCACTTAATTTCTTCGGTAATAACTGAACAATTTATACAACAAGGCAATATACAAATTGTAGAACGACAAGACCTTGATAGTGTTCTAGAAGAATTAAATTTTGGATCATCAAAATTAATTGACCCCTCAAAAAGATTAACTCTTGGCAAAATATTATCCGCAAATTTACTATTGTCGGGCTGGGTTCAGCCTTCTGAAACTGAGGTTCAGGTTTCAATGCGTGTTAGCGAAATTGAAACAGGCAAGACAATATTAGCAGTTAATGAAGTATTGGATAGTAGATTACCAATATTTGTACAAAAAAAACAATTAGCTGATCGTCTGTTAAAAAGATCAGAAAAAATTATTTCAAAAAATACAGCCATCCAATAAAATTAAAAAAATAAGTTTGCAAAAAAAAGATTAAGATACTAAAGATCTTA
>Ga0272440_1002412_pt1 | contig 14583 bp, 14 predicted proteins | sample SSMMMBAug17_FD_192440 | JGI IMG/M metagenome (GOLD analysis project Ga0272440, IMG submission 192440) | Marine sediment archaeal communities from Little Sippewissett salt marsh, Falmouth, MA, United States - SSM-MMB-Aug17 | ecosystem: Environmental > Aquatic > Marine > Wetlands > Sediment ...
ATTCTCAATGCAATATACGCCTGATTAGAATCATCAATTATGTTCAGAAATTGATCGGTAGAACATATATACAATAAAATTCGATTAGTTATCGTATATATGCAAATAATGACCATGCAAAATTTAATATATATGTCAGGTTTTAAAAAAAAGGAATGCAGTTTATTGAACAATAAATTTAAACGTTTGCAAAAAATTCTAATTATTGTGATAGTCATATGACTTGATACAAAAAATTCGAGAAATATTAACTAAAATGCTAAAAATTCAACAACTTTTGTTGTAGTGGGGCAATTATCTAATTTTATAAATGAGTTGTTAAAACAATGAAAATATATTCAAACTGAACTTATACAACTTTATGAAAATAATTGTATCAAGTCATATGACTATCGCAATAATTGAATCTAACAGATCAGTTCAAAGATCATGTTTTATGCTATGAAACTCTAAAATTTTATGATAATATATATAAAAAAAATCTAAAGGTGTTATCCAAATGAATAATAAATTTAACTTAACAATTTGTATTATTTTGTTTTTGTTTTCTTTAGGAACCTACCCCGCTTTATCAAAAGAAAAAAAAGTTTTTACAATTGGATGGGATCCCTGGATGCCATACCAACACATTGATAAACATGGAAGATTGGCTGGATTAGATGTTGAACTGCTTCAAGCAATTTTTAGAGAAATGGGCTGCAAACTTCATTATAAAGAAGTACCATGGAAACAGCTTTTACCTGCTGTCAAACGCGGTAAGATTTCACTCGCAGCAGGTGCATCAAAAGCTGTTGAAAGAATGGAATATGCCTACTTTTCAGATGCTTATCGTGCAGAATCCGTTGTTTTATTTGTTCGGAAAGGAGAAACACATAAGATCAATCAACTATCTGATATAATTAACAATAATATGAAAATTGGCATTATCAAAGGATATTATTATGGCAAGAAATTTGAAACGTTAATATCTCGTAAAGAATTTAGAGACCATGTTCAGATTGTTTCAGGAGATGGGATCAATATTAAGAAAACATTGAACAAGCGAATTTATGGCTTTCTTTGTGACAAATATGCTGGAATTTCAGCAATTAATAAAGCAGGACGATATAATCAGTTTGAAATTCATCCAAATCCAATCAATGTTTCAGACATACATGTTATGTTCAGCAAAAAAGCGTGCAGTTCTATGGATGTAAATCGTTTTAATGCAGCGTTGAAAAAACTCAAGAAAAATGGAACGTTAAAACAAATTATACATAAATATTTTCAATGATTATTTTTTTAGCTCCATAAGTTCTTTCTGATTTTTCTCATAAAGTGGATGATATTTTCCCCAAAGCAAACCATGATAAGCATTGTAATATAAATTTCGGTTGACCTCATTTGCAACATCAATTGTTTGATCCATAAAATTGCTGATCACCTGGCTTACCATTGCAGCAACGATAATATTAACAATGTCATTTGAGTTGTTATTGTTGACGCTGCTTCTTACCACTCTACTCTCATTGCCCCAGATTTTATTACCTGTATCAGTATCAATCAGTTGTGCAGATATATGAATGACTGTCTGTGAATCAATCACTTTAAATTTTGTTCCCCACTCTTTAATGTTAACATACAAAACAGCATCAGGATTAATAATTTCACGAATTTTACTTAAGGAAATCCGATGCATATCCTCTGGGGTACTGACACCATTTTCTTTCATTAAAGCATCAATTACAGCCACAGGAAAAACATAATAGCCCTTCTCAGCAATGGGACGGCTTATTATTGAGAGATATTTATATGCTGCCGTAATATCCAATGATTGATTCACTGGTGGTAATATAAGTATTGATACAGGCATTTGTTTTAAGTATGGTCGATAAATATCAGGTTTTTTCTCTATTGATTGGCATGCTGTCATGTTAATGATCCACAGTACAGCAATGGCGTAAATGATATACTTTTTCATTTTTTCATCCGTTTAATGAGCCCATCTATAAATTTTTTGGATTCTGGGAATAGTTTTTTTTCAGCATTAAATTGTTCTAAGGCCCGAGAAGATTGTCCATCTGAAATATACAAATATCCTAAGTGGGCATGCAGCCCGGGGGGCGGCATTCTGTCATTTGAATACGTCTGTTCTAGCTGATTCTCTATCTGGATGATTTCTTCTTGAGCCGACACGCTGCCCGGTTTGTTATAACGTTTATATAGATAATTTTCATATTCGCCCCATTGATAGAGTGTAGAAGGCGCACATCCCATGACAAAACAGGTCAGAATAACAAAAAAGCCAATCCTTTTTCGTTTTAATTTACAGGAGACCATTCACCACGCTCCAATCCTTCAACAAGTTTATTAACGGCATCCATGATCGCCAGGTTCAAGACTTTATCTGTTAAAGAAGCATCGTATGAAGCTGTTCCACCAAATCCAATGATTTCACGATTTGACAATTCATATTCGCCAGCACCTTGAACAGCATATACAATTTGTGAGGATTGAACATCAACAACATTGATTGAAACTTTTGTGTAGGCAATTTGTTTTTTGCCATGACCTAAAATTCCAAATAATTGCTGATCTCCAACGACTTTTCTACCAAATTCAGTAACCTCTCCTGTGACGACGAGAGATGCGCCCATAATTTTTTGTTTTTTACCTGAAAAATTAGATTCTCGGGCAAGATTTTCAAGATTGCTTCGATCAACTGTAATAAACCGATTTGTTTGGGTAAGATGCGTTTTTAAGATCAGTTTTGCCTGTGACCCCAGGCGATCAGTTGTATCAGAAAAAATACCATTCATGTAAGTGGAACGGTTGGCAAATTTTCCGACAGCCAAAGTTGATTTGGGGCCACTATATCGTGATTTGAATGTTTTGACAGACTCTGTTTCCAGTATTTTATGCGTTTCAGTGGCGCATCCAATGAAAAGCAAAACTATCGCAATGAATACAATTAAGTTATGATCTATTGTTTTGCTTTTTTGGGGCAATTGTTTCATTAAAATTTTCATAATTATTCCTTTCATATGATTCAAGGTTAAAATTTTGGATTAGATATTTCTTATCAAATTGACAAGAACAATGTCAAGCATTCACCATCCATTTCCAACGATGATTTTGTATTGGCATGTTAATTGTATATTCACAAACAACAATTTTCAAAAATATGTCAAGCAACTACCAGACAGGACAAAACAATGCAAGAACCAAAACATAAAAAATATTTATTTCTTTATTTATTGATTACCTTGATAATTCATACATCTCCAGTAATTTATGCATATGATTTTACAGATGCGCTCAAATTTATTACGCCCAATGATCAAGGCGCAAACGATGGAATTTTGTTTCTCAAAACATTAAGAAAAATTCTGGTTACCCATCAATCTGAACCAGAAGTGGCTGAATTCTTAACTTTCTGGTATAATTCTGTTCAACAGTTTAATTTTTATCAATTATATAATAGCCCCTTTTTGAAACCCACTGATAATGGTTATCGTGCTGTTATCTTTCAAGGCTATCATCAGGTGGATCATTTTCAACTGGCTTTGCCATCTGAAACAGGTGAAAAAATTTCCATATCCCAATTGGGTGATTTTAAATCATCATTTGCTTTAAAAAAGAATAACAAATGTATTACTGGAGATCGTTCTTATTCTGGATATATGGATACACAAATCGCACTCAAACAGTTTTCCCATAAAACTCTTGCCGCAATGTTGCAAGGATTAATTACTGTTATTGATCCGGATAATCTTGACTCCCTGAATCCACAAGAAAGTCATCGCTTTGAGGAAATGGATGGATTTTCAAGAAAGGCCATTAACGCATTTGATGAAACCTATCCCCGCTTTCAGAAATTTTTGGATGAATATTTTATTCTGCATTCTGCAATAGAAAAAAAAAGGCACCAATATGTTCCTTATACTCATTTCAAACTCATTATGGAATTCGATTTTAAAAACCTGAAAAAAAAATATCCCCATTTAACTTATCAACTCAATCGTCTGGAAAGTTTGTTTCAATTCAAACTATCCTTTGTTAACAAAGAGGGTCATCATATCATGGATATATTCCTTGATAGTCAGGACAAATTTTTGTACCTGGATTATTATACACATCAAGGAAAAGTAATCCCTTTTACGAAAGAAGGTACCCCCATATTTAAAGAGGCATTCTATCCAACAAAAGTTACAGACTATAATTTTGACATGAATGTAGATATTTTTTTTAATATATACGGCATCAAGTTTCGGACGGACAATATCAAAATCAATTGCGTTTATCAGTCCAGAAAGGACTTTGGTAAGGTATTTTTTAAATTAAATGCGATTCCCGATACGCAAGTCAGCGGCAGGGCATATCATATTGTACCGACATGGTTTATCGATATCATGATACCTGGAAATATTGATCAACTCATTGATAATTTCTGCAAAGTGCTCATTTCGGCGAATAATTCAGAAGGATCTTACCTTCGTTTGCAGTGGGATACTCGCAATCCCAAAGATGTTTCTCTTTATCCACATGCAAGCAGTGAGTTTATTGATAATTTTTTTATCCTGTTTGGATTTCAAATCTGGCACGAAAAATTCAAGATGTCTGATGAAGCGGCATCAGATCTTAATCAACTCAATGTACGAGGGCTGGAAGCATTAATTTTAGATATATCCAAACAACTTTAGGTCAATACCCTTGCTGTTATATTATTTCGCATAGTGTCGTCTCTTTTGAATGAATCATATCTCATTGTAAATACAAATTATATTAATAAAATAAACTTCTATACTTTTTTAAATTTTCCTGGTAATAAGAATTTTGATTACATAATATATTGAATTCCTTTTTTTGAACCTGGATTACGCTGAAAAAGATGAATAGAACGAACTCTTTTTAAAATGAGAAACTTATTATTTATTTGAGTATCTCTTGAAACGAAATTGGGACATCCTTCATATTTGCTATAAAGTAGTTAACAGTTTTGCTTGTTCCCAGGCTCTGTCTGGGAATGCATATCAGGCGGCAGAGCCTGGGAACGAGCAGAACTGTTAATTACGATATGAAGGATGCCGAAATTTGATTAACTCCCAAATTCAAAATAAAATAACGAATAAAAGGAGGTCTTATGATATGGGCAATCGGTGATATTCATGGCATGCTTGATCCATTGACCCGCTTAATTTCAAAAATATTTTGGTTTCACAAGCGAACGAATTTTGAACTTGAAAAAATAATATTTCTGGGTGATTATATAGATCATGGGCCCTCATCAAAGCAAGTGATTGATTATTTAATTGATTTACCCTGCAAAAAAATATTTTTAATGGGAAACCATGAAGACCTTTTGCTTGAATTTATTAATCAATCAGATTTATTCCAAAGGTTTGGCAATGTTTGGTTTCGAGGCAATGGTGGTCAAAGAACGGCTATTTCATTTAATCCCAACTTGAATCTAAATGACAGTGAGGAGGAGTTGTTACCAGAGGAGCTGGCCCTTGAAGATAAATATGTCACCTTTTTTCAAGATTTAAAACTATCTCATGTGGAGACCATTGGTTCCCATAAATTTGCATTTGTTCATGGATTGTTAAATCAGGAATTTCCCGTATCGGAACAGTTGGCCATCAAAAATTATGATGAATATCATGCATGGTTAAAAAATAATGAGGTATGGATTGAAGATTCGCTGCTTTGGGATCGAACAAATCCAACGAATCGTTATGATGACTACATTCTTGTTCATGGCCACATCCCAACGCCACGATTAGATAGAATCTGGGGAAAAATTGATAGCTACGATATTTCCTCTGATCTTCCCTTTGTGAAATTTAAAACAAAACCTGATGAAAAAATTGAATCCAAATACTATGAATTTCAAAGCAGTTACCAATTTGATGCTGACATTGACGATATGATTGCAATAAACGTTGATACAGGTGCCGTATATGGGCATTCATTAACGGCTATTGGATTCTCGGAAAAAGATATTGAAGATCAATCATTTACTGTGTTTAAAGTTTCTGTTGGCAATGGATATCGGATGAATAATGATTTTGATTCACTAAATATTCATTATGGCATATGATTAATTCAGCAGAGATGCTGAATACATGGTGAAAGGAAAACATCTTGGAAAAACAAACAAAAATATTATTTGTTGAAGATGCCCGAACAGTCCGCCGAATGTCTGTGGCAATGCTGCGTGAGCTTGGTTATGAACACATCACTGAAGCTGAAAACGGCAGTGATGCCATAGAAAAGCTAACCCGCCTTGGCCCCTTTGATCTGATTATCAGTGACTGGAATATGCCTGAAAAAACCGGATATGAATTACTAAAATGGATTCGAAGCACAAACATATCACGATCTGTCCCATTTATAATGGCAACAGCTCAGGGTGAAAAACTTTCCTATAAAAAGGCCCTAAAAGCCGGCGCAAATAATTATTTGATAAAGCCATTCAGCACCACAGAGCTAAAAAGAGTTATCGATAGCGTTTTATATGGAAAAGCCCCTGTTGATTTAAATAAAAAATCATTTTCGCCCCGTGTATCAGAATCTGGTAAACTCAAAATTAAGGTTTCCCATATTCAAATCACCGACCATCTGACACTGGCTGTGCTCAAGTATTTAATGGATTCAAAAAAGATTGTGCCGCAGTTTTTTGAATTAGAAACACAATGTGCCGAAAGTTGGAATTCGGTTCAAAATGCTTTGGAATCTGGTGATGTCGAATCAGCATTTGTTCTGGCGCCCATTGCAATGGATCTATTTGCAAATGATGTTCCTATTAATGTGATTCTATATGCCCACAAAAATGGCAGTATCTGTGTACGCAAAAAAAATGAGGAATCTTCTGAACAACTTCGTGATATATACCGAAACAAAATTTTTTATATCCCTCATTTGTTATCCATTCATCATATGCTGGCTTTTATGTTTATGCGAGAAATTGGTTTAAACCCAGGTCTTACAGATAATCCTGATGCAGATGTCTTTTTTGAGGTGGTTCCTCCCATCAAGATGCCAGAATTAATTGTTCACAATGAGGAGGTTGCTGGATTTATGGTTGCAGAACCAATGGGTTCCAAGGCAATCAGCGATGGAAGTGCGGAATTAATGTATTTGTCCAGCGAAATTTGGGATTATCATCCTTGTTGTGTTGTCGCCATTCAGCGCCAACTGATTGAGGAATTTCCTGAAGCAGTTCAGGAGTTTACAAACCTATTGGTTCGTTCAGGCTTGTTTATCAAAAGCAAACCCCGGACATCAGCACAGATTGGTGTTAATTTTTTCGACCCAGGCAGTCAATTAGGCCTGACATCAAATATGCTGGAAACAGTTTTACAGCATCCTTTGGGAATAAAAACAGACAATCTTTATCCTGTTATTCAAGATTTAGAACAGATCCAACAATACATGTATAATGAAATGGGAATCGGTCATCAAATAGATCCACACAAATTGGTTGCATCTAAATTTGCGGATGAAGCATGTAGTTCACAGTCTTCGGAACATCATATGAGGGCAATTCAAGATATTGCTGATTCTGTTTCACAGCTTTTGGGACGGTTGTAATTATCAGGTGAAAACATGAGAATTAAAATATCAATGCTCATTCTTTTAATAATATCAAATGTGTCTGTTAGCCAGTCAAAATCATCACATTTTCCAGATATAAACCCCACCAATTCCTGGGTTCAGTTCGCTGGAAAATTATCAATCAATAATCATGATCCTGTTAATGGTACGGATGAAATTGCAGTGTTTGTTGATGATGGCAATGGTGGCGAATTGATGGTTGGTAAAACAATTGTTGGAAGCACTGTAAATAATTATTATGTTATCAATATCTTTGAAAATGAGACACAAACTTCTGTAAAAGATGGCGCTATTCTGAATGATTCTTTAATTTTCAAAGTATGGAGCAGCCAGTACAACATTGAGCAAAGCATTTCAGAAAATCAGTTTACCATTGAGGCTGGTGCAGGATTGATACAACCCAACTTTCCACCAGTTTATCAATCCAAAGGGCTGCAATATGGCTATCTAAATATTGCCTTTTCGAGTCTTGCTGAAACCCATATGAGACACTCTATCCCAACAAATTCAGAATTTGGTGTATTATGCTTTATGGCCATTCTCATTATTTTAACGATAATAACAATGCGCAAGAGTAATACTTGTTAATAAACGAGGATATCCATGTCACTACCAATCAGGGTTTTATCAATGATCGCGTGTTTTTCATGCTTGATGCCATCTATATATGCAGAAACACAATTTTTTACAGGCTTTACGAAAACAAATACATATCATCAATATATTGGCAAAGTTTCATTTGAAAACGGAACAATTGAAAACTACCAGGATGAACTGGGTGTCTTTGTTGCTGATAACAACAATGAACCGCTTTTAATTGGTGCATGTTGTATTGGCGATAACTATCCGGGTTATTATTTTGTTAATGTTTATGGAAATGATAGCCAGACAGCAATAAAGGACGGCGCAAACCTTGGTGATATCCTGACATTCAAGATTTGGGATAAAAGTATAAACAAATACTACGTGCTTTCCAATTCAAACAGCCTTTCTGGTGAAGCCGTATCCGGTGTTTTATATCCTGAACTGCCTCCCACATTTCAATCAGGCTTTGGTGCCCAGTATGGATATCTCAATCTGATTGCACGCAATCAGGATTTAAACGAAAGTGCAGTTTATTTCAATGCAATCCCACAGAAAGATAGTATAAAGCTCATATGGTCAACCGATTGTGAAACCAATTTAAGTGGTTTTCTGCTTTTTCGAAAATCTACAAACATCCCTGATTATATCAAAATTTCAGCAAATATGATCCAGGCAAAGGGTAATGAAATAAGTGGTGCAGATTATTGTTTTATTGACAATGATGTTTTAAGCAATATATTTTATAATTATCAATTGATTGGCATTGATCTTGATGGTCAACAGTCGCTCATTCAAACATTAATTGACTTATCTGTCTGCCAATCCTGTTCCACCCATTTGGATTTGAATGGAGACAATAAATTTGGCCTGGCAGATATCATTGTACTGATGAAAAGGATAACTCACTAATGCGTTGGATCATTACAACAATTCTAACCTATTTATATGGTATTGTAGGAACAACCATTGCAGCAGCCTCTGCAATGATTGTGGCATTGCTTGGGGATACGACAGGGCGTTTTTGGTGGCCCATCTCCAGGTATTGGTCATATGGTTTGATGAAAGCTGCGGGTATTACAAGAATTCATACGGAAGGTATTGAAAATATTACACAGAAAGATTCAGGTGGTGTTTTGATGTCCAATCATGAAAGCCATCTGGACCCGCCAAGTTTTATTTATCTTTCCAAAGATTATCCCCTTCGCTTTTTGGTGAAACACACTTTATTTTATTTTCCTATTTTTGGACAGAGCCTTTGGGCAATGGGGCATATTTATATTAATCGAAGTAACAGGACAAATGCATTTCAAAGTCTGGAAAAAGCAGCCCAAAGTCTTGCAGAAGGCAAGCGGATTTATGTTTTTCCTGAAGGTACACGCTCGCGTGATGGAAAATTACAAAAATTCAAAAAGGGTGGATTTCACTTAGCCATAAAAGCAAAAGTGCCGATATTCCCTGCTGCAATATCAGGTACAAATGAAATTTTACCCCCTGGCTGGATCAACCATGGTGCAGGTCCAATTGTTGTCCTTTTTGGAAAGCCTATTCCAACAGATCATTATACTCCTGAAAATCGTGATGAATTGATTGAAAAAGTATATAATGAAATCAAAGATTTAAAAAGTCGGGCCAATAAAATTCGAAAAAAACTGGCATATGAAGAATCATTGGAAAAGTAATTTTTTTGTTTTCCTTAGCCTTTAGAAACAGTTTTAAATCCCACTTTTTGAATAATACCCTTTGTCGTTTCAAAAGTTTCCTTTAAATTTTGTACAAGGACATCTAATTGATCTCTATCTTTCATGATTATTACTGTTTCAATTGTTCGAGCAATACGTTCCATTTCATATGTAGTAATGCCATGCGAAGATTGAATAATCGAATAAACTTCATTAAGAATATCATCTGGTTTATCTAAGGATAACAGAGAAAAAATATTATCAATGTTTTTTGTGGTAATCTGCATATAATCCAGAATCAATTGCTGACAAAACTGAAAATCGTGATCAAATTTGTTCATAAATGCCTGAACATTAAAATAGGTTTTACTTTTATCAGTAGAAACATTTTTTATGTTTTTGGATGAATTCTGACAAAAATGTTGATACAGAATCTTTATCAAAGATTTATACTTGACAGGTTTGGGCAGATAATCATTCATTCCTGCGTCCAGACATTTTGCCCGATCCCCTGTCATGACATTGGCAGTCATCGCAATAATGGGTACATTGTGATCAAGGACTGAAGAATCAGGATCACGAATGGCTTTTGTTGCTGCCAGACCATCCATATTGGGCATCATGATATCCATTAACACAAGATCATATTTATTTTGAGTCAATTTTTCAACCGCTTCAGCCCCATCACTGGCGATATCTGTGATACAATTCAATTTTTTTAGAAAAATCTTGCCCACTCTTTGATTTATCAATGTATCTTCAACAAATAGTATTCGTAAATTTTGTTTTGTCACCAAATCTCTTTCAGATACGATATCAGTTTCCGTTAATTTTTTATTTTTCTCTGATGTTGATGGGTCTTGCTGAATTTTCTCATTTGACTGGTTTCTTTTTTCAAGATGTATGATCACAGTAAAGACAGATCCCTCATTGAACTTGCTTTGAACCTGTATACTGCCTTTCATCATCTCAACCAACTGCCTTGATATGCTCAAGCCCAGCCCGGTGCCGCCATATTTGCGAGAAATGGATTGATCCGCCTGAGTAAAAGCTTTGAACAATTTTTTCTGATTTTCCTCTGAAATACCAATTCCAGTATCCTTGACAACAATTTTAAGTATTACCGGATCGTCTGTTTTTTCTGCTGAGATATGCACATTAACCTCACCAGAATCAGTAAATTTGATGGCATTGCCAATTAAATTAAAAAGGATCTGTTGAATCCGGATGGGATCACCTATAAGCGCGGTGGGTGTCTGTGATGCAATTGAAAACAACAAATCAATATGCTTTTCCGCTGCTTTGGGCAATAATATATCAATCGTTTGCCTGATAATTTGGTACAGATCAAAATCGACACTTTCCAATGTTAACTGATTGGCTTCAATTTTAGAAAAGTCAAGGATATCGTTTATTAAGCGTAACAGGGTTTCAGCACTGGCACTAACTGTATCAAGGTATTCATGCTGTTGATTTGATAAGACAGTTTCTTTCAGAATATCCACCATGCCAATGATTCCATTCATTGGTGTTCGAATATCGTGACTCATATTGGCGAGAAATACGCTTTTGCTTTTATTGGCCTGCTCGGCCATATCTCGTGCAAGAATTAAATCCCTGTTCATTTGCTGCAATTGGGCTGTTCGTTTATCAACTTCAAATTCTAAAAGGTTTTGTTGTTTTATCAACTTTTGCTCAATGGATTTCCGTTCATGAATTTCTTTTTCCAGCCTTTGATTGGTATCCTTCAATTGATGCAACAATTCCTGGTTTCCTCGGGTCAACCAGAAACGTTCGAAGGCTGAGTCAATTACATGCTCCAATTCATCTTGATTCCAGGGTTTCCTGAGATACTGGTAAATACTGCCCATATTAATGGCATCAATAACAGCCTGAATATCCGAATAACCTGTCAGAAGAATTCTGATAGTTTCAGGATAATGAATGCGAATGTTGTTAAACAATTCTGTACCCGTCATTTCAGGCATTCGTTGATCTGAAATAACAACCTGAATACTCTCTTTTGATAATGATTCTAATGCTGATGATGCATTTTCCGCAACAATAACCCGATATTTTCTGCGAAATTGACGTCGGATGGATTTCAGGATTTCAAGCTCATCATCCACCACCATTAATGTGTTATATGTATTCATTTTTATCTCATATATTATTTTTGGGTAAACAAATTTGTATGATGGTACCACCTGACTCAGCAGTTTTGGCTTCAATTGTACCATGATGTTTCTCTACAATAATTTTTCGTGAAAGAAACAGCCCCAAACCTGTCCCTTGCCCCACAGGTCTGGTTGTGAAAAAAGGATCAAAAATTTTATCGACAATGGCTTGATCCAATCCAGTGCCTGTATCAGAAAAGGATAAATACACAAATTTATCTTTTTCTGATACATGAATTCGAAAAAAACCACCATCCGGCATGGCATATATACTGTTCATCAGTATATTCATAAACACCTGGTTTAATTCAGCCGGATTACAATGAATAAGTGGATTTGAATCAAACTGACATGTAACTTCAATTTTAGTATTGCACAGTTCCGTTCTGGCAATATTAAGCACACTGTCAATACATTCCTTCAATGGAACGTCTTTCTGATCATTTTCATCCAGCCGGGAAAAACTTCGCAAGTTTTCTACTATCTTTTTTACTCGATCTAAACCATTGCTGCAAGCCTGAATCAAATCGCCGGTGTCTTCAGATAAAAAATCAAGATCATACTTTTCTCGAATGGCAGATATATACTCCCGGTCCATTTGTTCTTTTGCCAGTTCATTGAAGGCCATCTCAAAATCTTCAAAAGATGATTCTAAATGTTTCATATTACTAATAATAAATGAAACAGGATTATTGATTTCATGGGCGATTCCAGCAACCATTCGTCCCAATGCATTCATCTTTTCTGAATGAACCAGCATGGCCTGGGTCTCTTTCAACTCTGCCAGCGTTTTTTTCAAGTATTTCTTTTCTTTGATCAAAGAACGTTGGGTATTATTAAGCTCCTGATTCAGGTGTGAAATTTCGTTATTAAGTAATTCCAGTTCGTTCGCATCAATATCACCCAAAATGAGTATTTGATCTGGAAATCGATAAACGGTTCCATGAAAAGAATAAAATGGCGGTTCCTTTCCAAGTGTAAAAATTCCATCAAATACTGGCTCTTTCTGAACTGGCAATCCCAATAGATACTTAAACGAAGGATTGGAAAAGATATCTGCTGGCTGAGCCAGACAGGCGCTTAGAACATCATTCAAGCCTTTGTTTGCATCAATCAGCTTTCCATTCAGGTCAAACAGTCCAATATAGATACCAGTACTGTCTTTCAAAAAATTTGAGATATGATCAATGTACGTTTCAATCATTGTCTACAGAAGTCTTGTGTAAACATAATCCTGGTTGTGCATTATTCAGTTCATCATCAGACATTAGAGAAAAATGAGGAATTGAAATACTAAACCACTTATAAAGCGGATAAATAGCTTCAAAGGTATCTTTAGAAAGACTTTCCTTCAGTATATCAATCCAGGTATTGATCTGTGCTGCCCAGTAATTAATATGAAAGCCGCGTGAACGATAGGAGCGATACACCCATGCAACTGTATCGACCAGCACTTGTTTGTTGTATTGTTCGAGAATTGAATGGACAAAACGTAAATGATTGGCATGGTTATCTTTCATCATGCGGATATTATCTTGACCCACCAATGCATTTATATCTGGTCGATTACTCATTTTTTCATTCATATCAGCAACCAGTTTATCCATATTTTCTGCCAAGGTTTTGATGTGATTTTTGGATATATTGGATAAATCAGGTGCCATATCTATAAATTGTTGTTTATTCATTATTCTTTTGTCTCAATTGTTTTAATAAATTTTTCCAACTGGCTCAATGATTCAATATAATGGATATTTGAGAATTTACAGGCAAATTCTGTTCCACTACCATGAACAAAGGCTTGTCCCCCAATGATAATTGAACATTTTTCAATGTTTTTTTGAATTGTTTGAATCATGGCTGTCAGTTCAGATATATGAAAATAAACACTGAGGGACAGTCCGATTACATGAGGTTTAATATCTTTTGCCAGACGAAGCAATTCCAATGTGGGGGCGTTGGCGCCCAGAAACCAAGTTTCCCATCCATTTAATTCAAAAAGGTCTGCAACCATTTTTGCCCCAATCTGATGGTATTCATTTGGAACACTGGCGATTATAGCGCGCTGGCCAGTATCACTGGGCTGTTCAATATCTGCATATACGTTATTCATCAAGTATTCTGTAATGGCTGTTGCAACATGTTCCACAGCAACTGAAATTTGATTGTATTCCCATAATCGGCCTACTTCGTATAAACTTTTCTGAAATAACTGTGTATATAAATCAGTGAGAGAGTTCATCCTGTTTTTTGTATGTTTAACAATCTCGTAGCAATTTTGTCTTTTACCGCATATTAATGCAGAAAGATACTGCTCATAAAGTTGATTGTCTATGAATTCAGCCATTAAAACTCCTTTGTTTCGATCATCCTGATCTTTTTTTTTGAAATATATCAAAATTTTATTTTTCATGCAACTTTTCATCCACATGATCAACATAATCTGCATGCCAGACGAGCATGCTTTCAGGTTCAACCAATACAACACTATAGGTTCGCATTTCAACCTCTTTTTCAAATCCCTCATCCTCATGAAGGTACCC
>Ga0272440_1002413_pt1 | contig 14571 bp, 8 predicted proteins | sample SSMMMBAug17_FD_192440 | JGI IMG/M metagenome (GOLD analysis project Ga0272440, IMG submission 192440) | Marine sediment archaeal communities from Little Sippewissett salt marsh, Falmouth, MA, United States - SSM-MMB-Aug17 | ecosystem: Environmental > Aquatic > Marine > Wetlands > Sediment ...
GATTGCTTTCAGTTGTGGTACTATGAATGGCATATTGTTTTTTGTTTTCTGCCTTATCCTCCACTACAACAGTGAAGTAATATGTCGTTAACGCATCTAAATGCCTTAAGTCGACAACGATTTCTTCGGCATCATTATCTTTATAATGCAATGTGTCGCCACGGGTTGGTCCCCAAATCTCAGAAGGTTGTTGTTTAGAAATTATTTCTACATTATTACATTGGGCATCAACAATTGGCGGTTCATCCAAGTCTAAACCTGAGAGGCAAGAAGAAGCATGGGTGCTGTAATAAACAGAATATTTTAGATCTTCTACAGGATCTTTGTTATCTGATGTTGCGATATCCCATTGCAAATAAATAATTTGGCCATGGGTTTGATCATAGAAAGTACTGTATGTAATATACTGAGAGTCAACTTTCGGGGCTTCATTATCTCCTGGAGGACAATAGACAGACATATTTCCAGATTCATCTCTAACAACAACATTAACTCTAAATGTACCTGTGTAATTTTCATCTGATGTTTCAGTATTACAAACCAATGATGTTACATCCTGTGACCAGTTTGATTGGCACTTAAAACCTGTTTCTATAACATCTTCTAATGTTTTTAGCTTGTCACTGGCACTTTTTGAAAATACTGGCATATAGTACAACGGTTTTGTGCAGACTTCATCTGAGCGGATTTTATTATCAGTAGCTGCAGTCCATGTTAAGGTAACCGGATTTTCAAGATTAACATCACTGATGAAGCCATTATTTCCTGGAATAGGATTCAAAATATCTATAGGTGGATTACTGTCTGTTACATACCAAAATTCACCATTACTGACCAGGGATACATGAGCATTTTTATACATTAGCGTTAATTTATATGTTCTGTTTTCAATCAATTTTGAGCCTCTAAACCAATCTGAAGGTTGCGTACCGCATTGAACCGTTACAATTTTTGTTTCAATGTCACAGCTATCACCACACTTTCTCTGGAGACCATTATCAATCTTTTTAATGGTAAATTTTTGTCCATTAGCATCTGCTGGATGTGGCAAATTAATCGTTACATTGCCTGAAGCAAGAATTAACCCCTGATCTGCTGCTGTATATGTTTCGGGTGTTGAACCAACGGCTGTGTATGTTGTTACATTTACAGACATTTTTTCACTTGTTACCTGTCCATCACCGATGTCATCCACTGTAATACCACCATCAGCAATCTTATCTGTTGTTACGGCATTATCACCAAGAGCATTGCTACCAACGATGCCTGGTGTTAAATTACTATCAGTAAACATTATAGCACCTTGCGCCAGTTGATCAGCAACAGCAGCTCTCATGGCAAACACTGAGCTTGTCAACTCGCTTTTAGGTGACATAACTGGACCATCAGCAATTCTGACACCCAACAGTGTCGCGTCATCTAAATCTTCTTCTTCAATGGGTGTGCCATTTCCCAAAACCGTACTGACAACCCCATTTACTACAGGAATATTATCAATCGTTTCTTCCCATTCAGTCAGCAAATTTGGTTCAGAACCTGAATAAATATAAAAAGTCATTGTAATTGCTGTCACTTCTGAATCAATGGTAGACGCCAGATCGCATTGATAAGAAACAGTCGTCGGTACAGTGGCACCGACCATTGCTGGAGCCCCCCCCATAATAAGCATCAAACTCATTATTCCGGTTAATAATTTCATTCCTTTAACACATTTCATCTTTTTTTCCTCCTTATAAAATGTTAATAAAATTAAAATGCTATGTTAATTTTGCCGCGAGGGCAGTTTATTATTCTTTTTTTGCCATATCCATTCCCCTCCTTCACTCTATCAAAATGTCATTTAAAAGAACCAAGGTTTTAATTTTGGGTACCCTCTGAAGTCCTTTAATAAAAAAAGCCTTCAAAGGTAATTTTTCTTTGAAGACTACTCCCTGTTTGCCCATGTTATGGCGGTTAATTTTTTTCATAATGTTATCATTTTTTTTGCAATCTGTTTGATAATGACTCAAAAAACATTACTAAACATTAAAATTATTGAAAATATCTGTTAATACATTAATAAATGATGGCTTTCTTTTAATAAAATGACAGATAATGTCAACTTTTTTTTTCATTTTTAAAAAACCTTAAATCTTTTCGGTTCATTTTCAAGTCTTATGCCATTTTAATGATAAGCAAGGTGAACATCGCTTAGATTATTTATAACTAATGGTTTGACATGTTTTTTTCTGAGAACATAGCTGTTTTCAAGAATTATTTTTTTCAATTGTTTTACATTTATGCAAAAATGATTTACGTAAAATCAAACCATATGTGATATCATTTGATAGTAATATTGATATTCAAGGCGGCGAAAGGGCCAAAAACCTTTTACAATCGAATATTGTTCAAAGTTTTTGTAGTAATAGTTGTATACTCTTCTGTAAAAAAGCTTGCCGTGAGCTTGAAGGAATTTTGTTCCTACTGTCAGAATTTCACTTTCAGGATCATACATATATTTTTTTGATTCTTCAAAGTAATATTCGCCGAGAAAGCCATTTTTGGCCAGACCTTTGTACATAACTGTCTGTTTTGGAACTTCAGCTTTATATTTGCCATCTTCAAGGTCTTTTACCAATGAGACTGTTTTTGGGAACGTATTTATTGATTTGTTTTGGAGATGAACAACAAAAGGATTAGTTACTTTAACAACTGTTTCAATATCCATCCTCTTTGAATTAAAAATATCTAAACTACATTCATAATGAAGGTGAATGGTATAACTCTTTTTAGTTTCAAAACATCCTTTTTCTGGTGAAGGGTATTTCTTAATCACTTCAGTTGTTCCATACATCTTCCCTTTTTTATAAATAAAATCAATTTGTTGATTAAACAAATTTAGATTTCCTCTGGCCTCAAATTGACCTGATGTATGAAAGATAATGGTAGCTTTTTGGAATTTATAATTACCTATCTGCCAGCAGATATCAGCAGAACGAAAATATACTTCTTTGTGATTTTTCTTTCCGAAACTGAATTCAATAACATTATCAGAAAAAGGAGCCATCCCTTTTATAACAAAATCATAGTCGTTTAAGTAAACTTTTGCTTTTCTAAAGCTACATAAATGATATCTGATATCAAAGATTTCATCTGATTCCCACATATCGATAGGTTCATTGTATATCAATCTAATATTATTATTATTTTGATCATGAAGATGATCGTGCACTAATAAAGCTGAAACTTGACCATTTTGTTTAATAACAAAATCACTTAACGTATGGATATGATCTGCATTTATGTGAATAATATTGATTTTTTCTTCGCTTTTGAAACTGACCTCTGAACTATCATATTCAAATGTTAATGAAATGCCTCCAATGAGTGCATTTGCTGTAATATGAATATCATTATTTTCAATGAGAATTTCTACATCAGTAAATATTTGTTTTCCAAATTGAATCTTTGGGAATACACCATGCCAAACATCATTATCAGTATCATACGTTAATTGAAGTGGTTGACCATTTTCATTTGAAATTAAATCAATGGTAAGCTTGCCATTTTTGTGAAATGATTTCATTTTACCTTTCACGTCAAAAAAATAATTACGTATTTGATTTTATTCAGGCTGTTTGTTTGTTGTTGAAAAATAAATTGATGCGGACTTGAATATGATGCTTATTAAGAAACCACGATTTAATAACGTTGACATTCTTACATCCTGCTTTCGAACTGATTTGTATGATGCTCAATTGAAAAAACGATTCCTTCAACTTTTTCAATTTCTTATCAAACAAATTCAACCCAAATGCAAGCGCCATAATGGGAAAGTTATTAAATTGTGGTTTCTAAAGAGATAAAGCGTATGATCACTTCGAAACTGGCCTTATTATGAGCAACAAAAATTTCATTGACCTACTGATTTTTTTACCATTTATTCAAAATCTGTCAAGCCATTTTTTAATAGACACGAAAAATTTTAATTTCTTACACTTTTTTTTATTTTTTTTTAAACAGGCAGTTCGATAATGAATTTAGTACCCTGAGGTTGATTGTCTGCAACAGATATTTTTCCATTGTGATCTGAAATGATCGAATTGACGATTGATAATCCCAATCCTGTTCCTTGTTCTTTTGTTGAAAAGTATGGTTCAAATAATCGTGGTTTATCTTCATCTGAAATACCCGTCCCTGAATCAGCCACTTCAATACGAACCGCTTTTTCATTTATTAGATGCTTTAATATCACAGAAATATGTCCAGATTTGCCTATAGCAGAGATGGCATTATCAAAAAAATTGATAAATGCTCTTTTAAATTGCTGTTTGTCAATGTTCAATTTCGGAATATCATTCATGTTCTCAAGTTTGAAACTAATATGAGGTGTACCTTCACGATAAAGAGATATGGTATCTTCAATTAATGGGATTAAGTCACATGGTACCGGATTAACAGTTGGAAAACGAGCAAATGCGGAAAATTCATTCACAAGATTTCGAATTTGATCCACTTGATCGACAATGGTCTGGATGCATTCAACAAAAACAGAATCATTAATCGGTTCTGAAAATTTTCGTTGAAGCCTCTGTGCGGACAATTTTATTGGTGTTAGTGGATTTTTAACTTCATGGGCAATTCTGCGAGCAACTTCACGCCACGCTGCAATACGCTGAAGTTTTTCCTGTTCAGTCAAGTCATCAAAAACCAACACCATCCCCATGTGTTGATCCTTTTTTCTTAAAGCTGTTGCATGAAGCATAAAACTTTTGGGGCGACCGTCCAAATTAAGTTTCAATGGTAAATTAAGTGATTTGTCCAAATTTAATTTATCCATAACTTCTGATGCAAGACTGAGATGCTGCCCATGAAGTAAATTTTTGTATGATTGTTTTAAAATACTTTCCGGATTAAGAGATAACATGCATGCTGCGGACTGATTAATTGTGGAAACCAATCCTTTAGCATCTAATGAAATAACACCAGCTGATATGTTATCCAAAACAATTTCCATGTATTGACGTTTTTCCTCTATTTCAGCATTTTGATCTCGTAATTTTATGGCTGAATATTCCAATTCTTTACGACTTTTTTGTAAATCATTGGTCATTTTATTAAATGACGCCACCAGACTTCCCATCTCATCATCCCCAACCTGTCCAATTCTGAAAGACAAATGACCTTCAGCAATTCTACGTGTCCCCTCAGCCAGTTTTTGAATCGGGACTGTCAATGATGTAGATACTTTTAATGCAAACCAGATGGCACCAAAAATAATCATCAATAAAACGATGGTTAATGTTACAAAATGCGTTAATTTTACAGGATGTTTAAGCAGCTTTAATTGTTGATATTCTTCAATGCCTTTTAAAATTAATGACATGTTCTGTGATAAATTTTTCCCAATCATAGTACTGATCACAATAATAACTTTTGTTTTTTCTTTTTCCTGATTAAAAGGCACCGTTCCAATGGTTTTGATATATTCACCTTCAATAGCGCCAATCTTTAAATGACGAACACCAAAAGGTGACATTTGTTTTTGACAATCATCCACAGAAACCGGTTCAAAAAAATCTTCATCCATTTCCGACGCCATCGATATGGCTATTCTCTGATAATGAGTTGAATATACTTCAATAGCAAAGAGATTAAATGTTCGCCTGGCTGTTTGAATATAACTTTTTAATTTTTTGGTATTGTCATAAAGTTTTCTTCGTTGAATTTGATTGGCAATTTTTTGTGTATAAAATTGATTGTTATTTTCAACATGTTCGTACAATCCTCTGCCTACAGCCAATGCATTGTTAAAGGCCTGCTCGATTGAAGCATTAAACCAATACTCAATACTTGTAGAAATAAAATTAACCGAAAAAAAGAAAAGAACAATGGTTGGAATCAAAGAAACACTTAAAAAAGCCAGTACCATTTTGGTTCTTAATTTTGATCCAATTTTTTTAATGCGACGTTCATAAATCAGTTTTGCAGCATTTCGAAAAACCAGATAAATGAGAAATAACATCAACAGCATATTTATATTCATTAAGATGAACATTAAGACTGTATTTGATACAGGAATATTGGTTCCAAATTGCATGAGTTTAATTTCACAGAAAGTTAGCAGTAAAAATGATATAATAATAATAATATAGGGCGATTTAGATTTATTTGGTTGATTGTTTTTTTGGAGATACCTGTTGTTAAGGAGTTTGGTTCTATTCATTTGTTGTTGTTTCATGATTTTATTCTTTTTTTATGTGTTGCCCCCAGTTCATTCTATTTTTGAACCAGGATTAAACTGAAGAAGATGAATTAGATGATTTTAAAGTAAATTTTTTTATCTTCTTCATCTTTTTCAGCGTTATGTTGTGAGTTTACTAACCTATTGAAATAAAAATAAAAATTGACAATTCGGCCATTCTTGATATACATAATTTTTTATAAAAAACTCACAACATAATATTTTTCTTTTTTTCGCACATATCCGCCGAGATAACAAACAAAAATTTTTCACCTCAATTTTTTGTGAGATTGAATGTTTATTGGAATCGCGTTTAACAATTCATCGACCTGTTCATTCGAAAAAATGTAAGGAATAAAGGCATTTCTCTTTAGAATTTTTGATTATCAAAAATTTGCTGATCCTCTTCGAAAGGTGCATATCAACAACTCAGAGGTGCTATCTTTAGGCTGCCTTTGTCGCCATTCTCCGATGCAAAACTATAAAACATAGAATTCAAATATTTTTTACTCGACAGTTGTATGTTCTGTTTGTTACAATATTTCAAATCAACCTTAAAACTTACGAGTTTTTAAAACAAAAACGAAATATGTATCTAACCCAATTATCTTAAAGGAAAAAGAATGAATATTTTAGTTTTGTACTTTTCAAAAGGTGGCAATACAAAAAAGCTTGCACAGGCTATAGCCAAAGGTGTTGAACGTGTGGATGGCATTCAGGCCGTTCTTAAACGTACTGATGAAGTATCTAAAGATGACTTTATTAATGCCAGTGGTTTAATTGCTGGATCACCTGTTTACTTTGGTTTGATGGCTGCAGAGTTAAAAAAAATATTTGATGAATTTGTCAGTGTTCGAAAAAAAATGGAAGGCAAAATTGGTGCTGCTTTTGCAACATCGGCAGATTTGTCAGGTGGCAAAGAAACTACAATGATGTCTATTATCCAGGCACTATTAATATATGGTATGGTAATTGTTGGTGATCCTATGTCAGCAACCGGACATTATGGTACATCATGTGTCGGCGCACCTGATCAAAAAACTGAGGAAAATGGACAACTTATAGGTCAACGTGTTGCTGAACTGGCAAAAAAATTGAATTAATCTATATGACAACACGATACCGACTTCAAGCAAAACATCAAATCCTATATTTGCGCGCATTAATTATTCAAAAAATTCGGCAATTTTTTATCGAAAATGATTATCTTGAAATCGAAACGCCATGTCGTATCCCTGAACCAATACCTGAGGCTTTTATTGATAGCATTGAATCAGAAAGTTGGTATTTACAAACATCGCCTGAATTATGTATGAAAAAACTTTTGGCTTCTGGACTTCCCAAAATTTTTCAATTAAGCAAATGTTTTCGTGCCAATGAACGAAGTGACACGCATTTGCCAGAATTTACCCTTTTGGAATGGTATCGCAGCAATGCCAATTATGAGCAATTAATGGATGAATGTGAAAATTTATTCATCCATATTGCTCAATCAACAATAAATACAATCCAATTTGACTATCAGGGGGTTCCTATTTCCCTGTCGCCTCCTTGGAAACGAATGAGTGTTACAGAGGCTTTTGATCAATTCTCACAGATCTCTCTGGCGGAAGCCTTACAAAAAGAAACGTTTGATGAAATCATGGTTTATCATATTGAACCTGGCCTTGGCCTTCAACCAGTATTCCTCTATGATTATCCAAAAGAACGTGCTGCACTGGCACGATTAAGCCCGAATAATCCGAAAATAGCAGAACGTTTTGAACTCTATATTGGTGGACATGAATTGGCCAATGCATTTTCAGAATTAACCGACCCAATTGAACAGCGAAAACGATTTCAAGATGAACTTGCTGAAAGAAAGTCATTTCAAAAATCTGTTTACCCAACACCAGAATCTTTTTTAAAAAGCCTGAATCATTTACCTGAAACAGCCGGCATTGCCCTTGGAATAGATCGTTTAATCATGTTATTTGCTGATGTGCCGACAATCGACCAGGTGGTGGCGTTTACCATGGAAGATTTAACCTTAGAATGACTATTAAATTTTCGGATATATCGTAGTGCATAGTGTCCTTCGGGCAAATTTTAGATTAGCCTAACTTTTGTGCGTCTTCGGAAAGCCTGTTTGATATTTGCTTTTAGTACAGTCCCGCTTGCTAACGCGCGCGGCTCAGATTAAAAGCTGCCGAAATTTTCAGAGCCGCGCGCGTTAGCAAGCGGAATTGAACTTGAACCAATATAAAGCAGGATTTTGTTTTTCCGATACATAAATATATTACAACAAACATTTGTTAATGAATTCATTCAATAATACTTCTTCAAAAGTTTAGTCTATAGTTAGAGTTCATGAATTCCAGCAATATACTGCAAGACAAACAGCAATTCTACAAAGTCAATTTTATGGTTTCCATCCAGATCATCTCTTGTAAAATCAACATCATGAACAGGACAATTTGAAAATATTTTCAGACATAGGATACTATCTCTGAGATCAATAATTTCATCTTTGTTAAAATCGCCATTAATTATGTAATCCCCTGTTATAGATTGTAATGTATTGATGTTAATCACATTTGTTTTGATTTCAGTCCAAATGTTATTTTCATGATCAAAAATAATACATTCAAAGAGATCTATCCCCCAAAAATTCTTAAGTCTTTCATAAGAAAGAGGACAATTTAACATATTAATCTCATGATTTTCTATAACTGGAGAATAATTAGAAAACAGCATCCCAGACCGCGGAAGAGTTAAAACTTTGATTGTTTCAGGAATAGTTATTTCATCCGTGTATTTAATGAAATCCGATTGATTGATCCGGATGAAATTCTGCTCCTGTATCACTTTAATCCGGCCCTTTAATACATCTGTATTGACAATCAATATAAATCGTTTATACCGAATATGCCCTTTATTTTCAAGGGATAGAGTTAGTGTATCAATCCCACGGAATCCTTTTTGCGGGATGTAAAGGATTTGACCAGATATAAATGAAGCTGTTCCAAAAAAAGGGCCACTCAGAATGGAGCCATTTTCCTGGCATATATTTTCATTGATTATGACTTCTTCATTATTATTTTCAATTTCAATATAAATTAAATCTAAAGGATCAATAATCACCTGATTATCATTATAATTATCTACAAATATAGAAAAATCAGGTAAAATTGAATAATCACCATGTTGATCAGTGACCTTTAGTTGAATTTTTTCATAATAGCCCTGATCAATTGGTATGGGAATTCCTTTTAATTCACCGGTTTCAGCATTAAATCCAAGCCAGTCAGGGTTATTTCCAATTGAAAACTGAAAGGGATCATCATTTTTATCATAAACGACAGGTGAAAAAACATATTCAGTATCAACAAACGCTTTTAGTCCTGGATCACCATTGATGCCAGGCACATAATTAATTGGGATTTCGGAAAACCAATTTTCAGCGGGAATGACATCAAGGGATATTGTTATCGGACCATACCAATTATCATTTCCATATCCCTTTATTTCAAATGAAATCTGACCTGTGTAATCTGGTTCTGCTACGTATTGAATCAAACCAAAATCAGTTGAATCAATTTCATTACCAATGGCTAAATTGTTTCCATTAAAATTCAGATAACCTGTTTCAGGTTGGGAAGTTACTTTGATTTTTTTAACTTCAACATAGAAATTATTTTCGTAAAAACAATCAATGATTTCACAGGGCATGAATCTATATTTTCCGCCCTGGTTAATTTTTTTGGTAATTGCCTGACTTGTTGTTACCTGAACTGAAATGTTAGTTTCAACTTTACTGTTTTTATCTTCGTCCTGAAAAATGACCTGGAATTGATCGCTGCCATTGTAATATGCATTATCAGAAGGTTTATAGTCAGGCATGTAAGACACATAATTTTCAATTATGTTTATAGTGCCATACTCTGCTATTTGGCTAATTTCAGGCAGATAGGCCAGTCCATAACTATCAGTAACAGAAAATCTGAGCATCATATCGCCATACATATCAGAAAAAAATGAGTTTTTATATTTTATTACAGGAAAGGACATGCTAAAATCGATTTCAACCGCTATCAAATAATCAAAAGCCAAACGATTCATACTGCATTGACATTCATCCAGCCGAATTGAAAATTTTACAGACGTTTTATTATTTTTATCGGTAATTAACTTAACAGTTTTACCAATAATAGAAATAGCGCCATGATTTGGCTGAGTTTCAATAACAGGAATATATTTATTGGAATTAAAGTTGGATAGTTCAAGGGTTACTGTTGTGTCTCTATCGTTTGTTATATATGAAATATTTTGAAATGCTGCCACAGAAAGATCGCCGATTTTGCATTGAATTATACCTGAATTTCCATTCAAGATATTATTTTCCAATTCAGCCTGGTAGATGATACCATAACTTTGATTCAATGGATAGATATCAATTGATTCCAATTGATGAATATACTGTGAAATTGTATTATCATATGTTAGGGAAGATTCTGTCATGATGGATAATGATTTTTCATTATCCGGCCTACCATTCATATTGTTTGATGATAAATAGCTGCCTTTGATTATTCCATCCGGAGAAATGACTTCCACCTTAACAAGATAGGTGTTGGAAGGGATAATGCTTTCAAAGTATTTTCCCTTTTTAACGAATCGTGTTTGGAGGATTTCTTCCTGTTCCATAGTCCATTTAGCTGAATAGTTTTCCAGATTACTGGGACCGCAAACCTGCAAAACATATTGCCCACCCTTGTCTGTGGTTCGATGAACTACATTTAAATAATTGAGTGCAATTCGTGAAAGATGGTCAAATCTATCATTCTCAACAATTATGCCTTCATCAAGAAGCTCACTTTTATCTGCGTCATCCAAACTGTGGATTCCCACATTAAAATCAATTGGTTGATTTAGAGAACTCAAAGACATTTCTATTGCTTGATCACCATTAGTTATAATATAGGGATCATACTCTATATGCCCTATTGTTTCAGAATGAGGAAAACTATAATAAAAAAGAAGATTCTTTAGAATTGAGGGAAAAACCTTCACATAATTTCCATCTCCCAAATCAAGTTTTATATTGACTTCATTTACATTATTATGAAACTGATCTTTTCGAATAAAAAAGTTCTGACCAGTGAATTGAACTGTTGAATCAGGAAATGTCATGATAAATTTTTTACCATTAATGACATTTTTAAAACGAACATTTTTATAAGCTACACTTAAATTATCATAATTCCGGAGAATTCTAAAACTGACAGATGATAATCGGTTATAATAGTCAGCATGATTAAATTGGATGGTATTGGTGGAAAGCCAAATTCCATTTTTTTTGTCGAAGTAGGTTTTTTCAGAATACTTGTCCTTACCATCATCATCTAGATCAATGTAACGTGGGCCAGGACCACTGTTAAGTGGTCGTTCAATTTCAAAGTCCCACTTAACATGATAGTGATTCATTTCAGCCAGGCCATGAACCTGAACCTGAAAAATTATTGGTTTAAAAAGTTCTATACATATTTCACTGTCTTCTTTATCAGTATAGTCTATAGGTTCATCAGCAGATAAAATTTCTAAACTCACTTTATTTCCACAAATATTTATTTCATTAAGTTCAATCTTGTTGTATTCCGCATCGTAAAAAACAGGTAAAACAGAAATCAAATCTGATGTTTTTTGTGCTGTAATTTTAAATTCCTTATTATTAACTGAAAGACCCTCTCTATTTCCGGTTATTAAAAAATATTTGGGAGAAGCTTCTTCAATGTAATACGCTCCGGTTTGGGGAGTTAAAGTACTACGACTGCAATATAATACTTTTCCATAAAATGTATTAAAGCTTCCAAAAGGAGGAACAAATAAATCAACCTGGTTGCTGATGGCAACATCAAGATCAGTTTTCATATTTTCAAGTATAGAACAATTTGGGTGTTCTTTGCCTGCCCAGTCATATTTGTACGTTATGAACTTGGGAACAAAAGACGCTGCTTCGATTGAGTGAACAATAATTTGAATATTATTATCTGATAAAAGGGGGCCTGAACCATTACAAACCAAGCATCCTCCAATATCAACCATCCCATCATATTTGGGTGTTACACTGGCCCTTAAATTAATTTTTCCTGGTTTATTGGCACTGATTTTGTTTGATGCTACATTTATTTCTCCCAAGCACACAGAATAGTCATTATCCTTGACAGGTTCCTGAATTATTTTTACTTCTTTTGAAAGAAGAGTCGTATTATACTCAAGGTCTTTATAACAAATACATTCATTGCCGCAGTCTTCATCGTGTATTGTTGTTAAAAAAATTCCTTTTAATATCAGACCAGCAGACATGGGCATTTTGGTGTTATTGCTTTGACTTTCAGGATACAAAGCTGAAGTCATTGAGTTTAATGCAATGTTCAATAGATCAGGCAATTCAGGTTGTGGTCTGGGTGTATTCCATCCAACTAAATCATCTGGGGAAATTCCCAGTGATAATGATTTGGCAAATCTCGCATTGCCGTCCCACTCGTTCTCTTCATTCGCTTCAGCCTGAATCAGTTCATATCTCTTTTGAATCAATTGTTGTTGTAAACTTTTTTTTTGTGCATACAGATCACTCAGTTTGCTAAGTTCTTGCTGATGTTTATAAATGATTTCTTTAGAATTATTATCGATAATGGCCTTGTTACTGGCGAAATCTTCCAATTCTTCTGTTAGTTTGACGACAATTTGCCCCTGGATTTCGAACATTTTCCGTGCCTCTTCTAAAGCAGCAATACGACCATCCTCGTTACCAAATTCTTCTCTGTTTGCTATTTTTTTTAGATTATCTACTATTAACTGTGCCTTGATTCGCGAATTTAAAATAACATTGTTGTATTGATTTCCATAGTCATTAATCGTATTAATCTTATCTTCTGGTATGATATCAAATACTGTTGAATTGGCAATTTCTGTTAGTTCTATAACAGCATCATATACTGTAGTGGGGGTTTCAAATATTTTTTTGCCAAGTTCACCAATTAAAACAAGGGCTTCCCCAATTCTGGCAACTGCTCGCCTTGTAACTACGTAAGTGGCCATTTCAACCCACCCATTCTGGTTTTCAGGATATATTTCAAAAGTGGGATCTTTTTCATAACCATAAAGATAACGCCACATCACATTAAATTTGGATCTTTTAATATCTTCATCACTGCTACTTTCCCAAATATTTTTTGCATTAAAAAAATCTTCATATGAACAGGAGAGTTTGAATATTTCGCCATTCAAGATTCTAAGTTTTCCTTTGTGATATAATAATTTATTATGCATATCATTATACTTGTTTTGAAATTTTTCCATCACTTTCTCAGCACATTGAACAGCTTCTTTATTATTGTTTATCAGTTCTTCCTGATCTGTTATTTTTTCTGTTTCTATTTTTACTATTTGTTCATTTAGAGAATTTATTTCCTGTTCAATGGATTCCACACTGGCAAACGAAAAAATTGGGAATACATTTAGAATCAAGTGTAAAAGAATTAAAATTGTTATCGCTGTTTTAAAAAAAATTTTCATTATTTTTGCTTCCTTTGCTGGCTGTAAGTATTAATGTGGCAATACATAATTAATATATCTTCAACTACATAAGATAGGGGGTAACTAATCTAAAAAGATGGAATGTGTCAAGTATAAAACCACTTCATGACTTTATGAATAAATAGATCTTAGCATCCTTCATATTTGTTGAAAAGTAGTTAATACTTTTCCGAAATTATGATTGTGTTTCCGCTTGTAGAGATGGCATTTTTTAATGTATTGCCTAAAACCATCAGGTTCATGGGCGTATCATCCACAATGAGGATGAGTTGTTTTTCATGGTAATTTTGACTCATAATCATTCATTCCATGATCATTACTAAGTAAGCGGCCATAAATTTTCGGGTATAAAGAAGTCTTTCAAATGTATCTAAAGATCATAATCGTCAGATAAAAAAATGTTCGATATCGGCAATTGCAAGAACAGCGTAGGGCTAAAGCCCAACGCTGAATGGAAAAAGGACGCTAAAGCGCCCTCAGACGACGTAGGTTCTTCATTGGTATCAGACAATATTTTATCCATATTGAAATGAGCATTCAATTTTTTGATAATTTGCTTATGAGTTTTGAGGGCGCTTTAGCGTCCTTTTTCCATTCAGCGTTGGGCTTTAGCCCTACGCTGTTCTTGCAATTGCCGATATCGAACATTTTTTTATCTGACGATTACTATCTATAGGTAAAATCGGGAATACTTCTATATACCCGAAAATTTATGATCGCTTACTTAAGTACATAGTGCCCTTCGGGCAAATTTTAGATTAGCCTAACTT
>Ga0272440_1002414_pt1 | contig 14569 bp, 9 predicted proteins | sample SSMMMBAug17_FD_192440 | JGI IMG/M metagenome (GOLD analysis project Ga0272440, IMG submission 192440) | Marine sediment archaeal communities from Little Sippewissett salt marsh, Falmouth, MA, United States - SSM-MMB-Aug17 | ecosystem: Environmental > Aquatic > Marine > Wetlands > Sediment ...
GTAAAACTATCAGAAACTGGTCAATTACTACTTTTACACCCTGAAAAAAAAGTAGAGTTACCCATTGGAAAAAATAATAAAAAATTTTTTCAAGTACGTTTTCTAACCTCCATGTGTGTAATTGAAACACCTGTCCATAGAGTTCGTGAAGTGATAACAGATTTTTTGCATTATCATGAGTTTATGCCACAAACAAAATCCTCTAAAATTGTTACAAAGTATAGAAATCATGTAATTAATGAGATCAAATTATCAGTTAAAGTTCCTCTGATTCATATTGGTGTTAAGTTTACATTAAATTATTGTTTAGAGCCTGATGGAGATATAACCTGGTCACGCGTTAAAGGTGATATGCAAGGAAATGTAGGTCGCTATGAGTTTATACCCCTTTCACCGAATCGTACATTACTGGTTCAAACCTATTGGACTGAACTAAGAGGAATTGGTTTTTTAATGCGTTTGCTGCTAAGAGCTCAACCTGATTTAGAACTTGCTATTCCAGTATCTACAGGTTCTTTAATTCTGGATGCTGTTAAAAAGAGATGTGAACTATCAGCCCCAGAAACTACTCCTGATCCTAAAAAATTATCAACTACACCAGATATTCCAATAATGACAAATTCAAAACTTCCTGTAGATACTATACAAAGGCTTTCACGAATTGGTACATTAGTCTTTGTTCATCCTGTTCAATGGATTAAAACAAAGGAAAATAAACCAATAGCTGTTAAATTTGTAACTGCATCAGGACGCATACAAGGACCAATTGAGGCTGTCAAACCTTTGGTATCTGACTTTTCTCGTTTTTCAGAATTCTTGTATCAAGTAAAATATGCTAAGCGTGAACTAACCTATGATGGAATGATAGTTGATTGGCGATTGAAATTGGGTTTTGCAATTTTCAAATTTTATATGGATTTTAAACTAGATTACGAATGGGAAAGTAACAATGTTTTATCATATTTATGCAAAGAGGGTGATCTGGAGTATAATTTCGGAAGTTGGGAATGGCTTTCTTTATCAGACAATCAAACAATGACATTCTTTACAACATCAGTTCCCCTTGGTCAGCGTACACCAATTATATTAAAATTTACAAAAATGATACCTAATAGCCAGGTGGTTATGGGGGCATCCACAACTGTTATTGCCATAGAAAAAATGACCCCCTGGGTTGAAACGCAAGTATTAGAGAAAACTAATTTATATCAATAATCAATAATGAAAAAAATATCTGTTGTTATTCCAGTTTATAATCGTCCTGATTTTGTAAAAGAAGCTATCCAATCTGTTTTAAACCAGACTTATCAAAATATTGAACTAATTGTTGTTAATGATGGCTCCACTGATGATACAATTCAGGTTTTAAATCAATTTGGTAATAAGATTAAAGTAATTAATCAGCAGAACAAGGGCGTTAGTGCAGCGAGAAATAGTGGAATAGAAAATAGTTCAGGAACCTGGATTGCTTTCTTAGATTCTGATGATATCTGGCTACCAGAAAAGCTCGCAAATCAAATTAAATTTTTTACCAATAATCCAGATTCCCTTATTTGCCAGACTGAAGAAGTATGGATAAAAAATGGGAGTAGATTATATCCCAAAAAAAAACATAAAAAAAAATCAGGAATGATTTTTGAACACTGCCTGCCTTTATGCATTGTCAGCCCTTCTGCAGTAATGATTCATAAAAATTTATTTGATAAAATAGGAACATTTGATGAATCCCTACCTGCATGTGAGGACTATGATTTATGGCTTCGAGTATCCTGTAAGTATCCTATATTTTTGCTTGATGAACCTCTTATCATTAAAAGGGGTGGGCATTCTGATCAATTATCTCAAATGATTCGTTTAGATAGATATAGAATTAAATCCATTATAAAAATTTTAAAAAGTAAAGTATTAACAGAATCCCAAATGCTTGCAGCAAAAAAAGAGTTAGAAAAGAAATGTCGTATATACACAAAAGGTTGTATTAAGCATGGACGAATAAAGGAAGCAAAAGATCTAGAAAAAAAACTGTTAACAATACTTTGATATCTTTTCAAATAAGGTTTCTAAAAGGCTGCACATTTTTTCAAAAGAAAAATAGCATCAGATAAATCTGCTTTGCCATCTTGATCAAAATCATGCTCTGAAGGAGAAACCCATTCACCATTTTTTGGCATAAGCATTTGAATATCAGGACTTGTTTTCTGCAAGTCTTTTCTTTTTTGAGAAAATAGAAGCATATTAGCCCTGTTTAATATTTTTTCATTTTCTTCTATATCCTGTAAGACACTTTTTATAAAATGCCCTATATTATATCCAATATCTTCAAATCTTCCAGGTTCATATCCAAATTTGTGTAAAAAAGAATAAAAATAAGTTGGATGTTTTTTATAAACTGTTGCAACCTGCATTCGCATAGATTCAATTGATTGAATTTGCGGAACTGATGGACGATCTAAGCTTGAATTTGCAGACCATATTTTTTTCTGTACATCAGGTTTTGAAGAGACTGCTGTTTTCACTTTTATAAATGTATCTGTATTTCCAATAAATACCAGATGGTCAAATTTTTCTTTAACTGCATCTAAAAAATTAGCCAAAAAAATCTTATCAAAATTTTCATACAATTGAAACGTTCCAGTCCACTTAGGATAAATAGCGGGCTGACAAACTCCCTGTATGCGTGGATCACATCCATTAAACTGCTGAATAATACTTTCAAATAAGTTACTATTGGAAAATAGACTGTGGAATATTCCCTGGCTAGCAGGGCTTTGAAAAGGGTCAGATTGTACAAGAGTAATATATCTATGAGTTTGATTATTAATTTTAGCTATTTTTAATAATCGTTTTTCTAAAGCTTCTATGGTTTTTTGATCACCTGGGAAAAAATTGATAATATTAGGGCGTTCTTTTATTATTGCATCAGAAGCTGGTCCTAAAATCAGAATGTTTCTTTTTTCCGGGTGAACTGTAATAGACTCTGTATGACCTGATTGAACAATAACAATTGATAATATTTCTGATTGATCATAAAAACCATTACTTTCATATGCATGGTAAATAATAATATTTCCATGTACCTTAGTTGCATCTGTTCCAATTAACGAAATCAGTTGGTCACGTAAAGCATCTTCTGTTTCAAAGGTTTGATTTAAAAGAGGAGAAATTTGTGAAATAATACTTGAAGGAACTTCATCTTGTTCAATTAAATAAATTTTTTCCTGAGTAAGAATGTAAGAAGGTTTTCCATAGAATAAAGATTTAACATAATTGGTATCTACTTGAGAATTTTTTATGACTATTGATATTGGTAAACTCTCGGTTGCCAGAAAAAAGCCATTTAAAACTTGTTGAGCCATAGTGATTTCATCGGTATTAGCATTACTTTCAGGAAAAAGAAAAACAACTTTTGGAAAAGGGCTTTTTTGTTTTTTTATGGATAAGATTTTTTTGGAAAGACTATTATTTTTTGGGACAGAATTATCCAAAGATTGTTCTTTGTTAATTTTAATGTCTTTTTGTGTGATTTTCCATTGGCAATCATTTTCATCAACACATTCTCTAATAATAGTGTTAAAATCATAGCTATTTTTTAAAAAGCTAATTTGACCTGTTATCCCATCAAAAACAAAAGATTGTGCTCTTTCAACAAGTTGATCCCTATCAAGTGTTGTCTGAGAAATTACTTGCTGTTCAATCAAAGATTTTAAAAATAAACCAGCATCATATCCATAATCTGCTAAAAAATGAAAAGGAGGGGGGGCTTCAAAAGTACTTTGATGTGCTATTTCTAACTGTGTACGATTTTTTGCAAAAGCAGGTACTATGAGTTGTATAGAAATATCAGCGGAAATTTCAAATAGTTTACTATTCATCAAATTTCCTATGCCATAGCAATTCGTTGAATAATTAGAATAGTTTAAATACAGATCGTTTAACGCTGTTAACGAACCCAAAAATAAAAAAGCATTTAAATTTGCCTGTCCCTTTTTTAATCCATCACCTATAAAAGATGCTGTAAGGCCTTTTTGGCTTTCAAACAAATTTGAAATATTATCATATATAGGAAAACTTGCTAAAAGTTGGACTGGATTTTTATCTTTATTTGAATTGCCATCAAGGTTAACCCCTGTTCCAATGCGTTGAAAATTATCTGTTTCTGTAATCATGCTTGATGCTAAAAATGAATTTTTACTATCTGGATGGTACATGATCATATAGCTTTGGATATCATCAAATGATAAAAGTCGAAAAAGTGCTTTTGAAGTTTTATTATAGTCAGGAATAACAGATAGTATATTCTTTGAATTTAAATAATTTTCAGGTAAAGGAGCTACAGATATTGTAAATATAGGTAGCTCAATGGTTGGATTAATAAGCTCATAAATATCTTCAGACAAAATAACCATACATAAAGTGTTTATATCAATATTTGACATTGAGAATTTGCTAATATCTATTAATTCTATGTTTATTTGATGTCCTTGTAAAGAAAAAGGAATTGTTTGTGGTGGAGTAAATGGCAATGACAAAGATTGTTCTAAACAAGTATCTTCTTCACATAATGCTGAAAAAAAACCTTGCGCAGAATATTGCTCATAATACTTTGATGAGTCTGAAGCATTAATAATCACAAGAATTTTAGGTGTATTTGCATTTGCCAGTGATGTCAATCCTGAATAAAATATAAAAATAATAATATAAAATAAATCTTTTTTGCGAACATCCAACATAATAAATTCTCCTTTCTGGTATATAAACTATTATTAAGCAATGGAAATGGTTGCTGTTATTATAACAAAAAAACTTAATTAATAGTATCATATTTTCAAACATAAATAACCTATATACTGCTATGAAGTTTTTTTTGGTTCTTTTAAGACTGCGCGCATGACCATTTCAAAAATGGTATCTCTATATTCAGATATTTTTTCAGGTCTCCCAATAAGCAACCATTGAACTGTCAAATGTTCAATAAAACCCAAAACCATATTTCGAACCAGAAATGGATCAAGATCATCTCTAAAGACGCCCTCCTCTATACCTTCTTTATAAACAACTATAATGGTTCCAGAGACATCACGTACAATCTGATAAGCCTCAGATTGAATAAACTTCCTATTACCCTTTAAGGTAAGTAAGGCTACAGATGTATATTCTCTATTCTGTTCGTAAAACTCCAGGTATGCCTGAATAATCATTCGCATGCGGGCAGGTGCGCCATGAACGTATGGTGCAATTTGTTTCATACGTTCAAATTCTCTGGAAGTATATATATGTGCTATTGAAAATAAGATTTCTTCTTTAGAGGAAAAATATTCATATATCGTTGCATCAGAAATTTTAGCCATTTTACTGATTTCTGATATTGTTGTGTTTTCAAATCCTTTTTCCCCAAAAACTTTAAGTGCGCTCTTAATAATATTTTGTTCTCTTTCACGATTTTTTGCAGTATCTTTTTTTTCTGCGCGTGTAATTGATTTTTTTTTCATGGATAATAAGCTCCTGGTTATTATTTAATTTATTAGAGACTAATTAATAAAGTTAGGTTTTCGTCCTTCCAAAAAAGCAGATACACCCTCTTTGGCATCATGTGTTTCAATATTTTCACCAAATACTTCGATTTCTTTTGCCAGACCTTTTTCTATACCATCACGATATCCAGCATTGACACAGGCTTTAATTCTAGCAATGGCTCCTGTTGCCTGACAAGCCAAACGCTTTGCATAATATAGCGATTGATCATATAATTCAGATTGAGGAAAAATATCGTTAATAAGACCTATTTTTAATGCATCTTTTGGGTCTAACTGAAGGCCTTTTATCATCATTTCCAATGCTTTTGCTTTACCCACCAATTGAGGAAGTCGTTGCGTTCCACCAAAAACAGGGATCATTCCCAATCTGACTTCTGGTAAACCAATTTTACCAGAGTTATCTCCCATAAAACGAAAATCACAGACCATTGCCAGTTCACAACCTCCACCAAGTGCATGACCATTAATTGCTGCAATTGTTGGGAATGGCAATTGTTCAAAATCATTTAATGCAGAATGAACCTCTGGTAAAAGTTTAATCATTGATGAATCAATGTTTTGTAATGTATTGATATCATCTCCTGCTGAAAAAAATCCTGGACAGTCGCTGGTTAATAACAACGATCTAGGTATTAGTTTTTTTCTGACATTGTGCAAAACTTTTTTTAAATCATCTAAAAAAGCCTTTGTCATTGCATTGACTGGTGGATAGTTCATTTTTACTATGGCAACTGAATCGATCATTTCAAATCTTAATACATTTAAATTCATATTAGCCTCCTTATCAATCTTTTATTTTAAATGATTGATACAATTTTTATAAATTATCAATAAAAAAATTAATATTTATTATTACAAAAAAAATATATCTGGTCAATAAATTTTATATAAAAAATAATATAGTAATTATGAAAATCTTGTTTAATTTTTACAGAGATTAAGAAATATTTGAATAAAATTAAATAAACCTAAAAAAAAGTGTTGACAAATAAAATCATATTGTTTTATTTTAATATAAAAATTGAATTTTTCATTTCATTATAATTTTTCCACATGAAAAGGAATTATCCATGAATAAAAAAATATGGAAAATCAATTTTGCAATAAAGTTCATTATATTCAAGCTGATTTAAGTCAATCGTTCCTCTCCAGGCTTTGTTTTGAACTTTCGATACACCTCAAAATTAATATTTAAAGGAGGCTCAACATGAAAACCATTACAGGAGTTAACAATCAAGCTCTATATATTGATTTAACGAGCAATGAAATCAGGCATATTCCAATAAGTGAGCAAATTAGAAAAAACTATCTTGGCGGTAAGGGGTTAGCTCTAAAGCTTCTATATGATTATATTTCGCCGGGCATCAATCCTTTATCTCCACAAAATATAATTGTATTTGCTAATGGCCCCACTGCCGGAACTCCAGCACCAGCAGGTGGTCGTTTTGTTATTGTTTCAAAATCTCCTTTAACTGGAATCTATGCGTCTTCTTATGCAGGTGGTAGATTTGGCTTAAGCTTGAAAAAAGCTGGTTATGATGCCCTCATAGTTGCAGGAAAATCAGATAATCCAGTTTATATCCAGATAAAAGATGAATCAATCTCCATCTGTAATGCAAAAAATTTATGGGGTTTGGATACATATGATTTTCAGGAATCTCAAAAAGCTTCAGGTGATTGGGTGGTTATTGGACCAGCAGGTGAGAATCTGGTTAAATATGCGTTAATTGCTTCAAACAAACGTGTTGCAGGAAGATGCGGCTTGGGAGCTGTTATGGGCTCTAAAAACTTGAAAGGTATTGTTGTTCAAGGCAGTCGAAAATTTCGTCCAAATTCTTCAGATCAATTCAAAAAAGCATTAAAAATAGCCCAACAAAAAATTAAATCTCACAATAATACAGGCAAACGTCTCAAAAATTTAGGAACACCTCAAAATGTCACTATATTTGGCACAACTGGTATTATGCCTGTTCGAAATTTTTCATTATCATCTTTTGATAAAATGAAATCAATTGATTCTGAAACCATTAAAAAAAAGCATTTCAAAAAAAACCATGGATGTGTTGGTTGCCTCATTAAATGTGGAAGAATTGGAATTTTTAACCAAAAAGAAATGATTTCACCAGAGTATGAAACCATTGCCATGATGGGCTCAAACCTGCTTATTGGTAATATATCCAAAATTGCTGAGTTTAATGACCAACTTAATCGACTGGGACTGGACTCTATCAGTACAGGTAATATCATTGGTTTTGTAATGGAGTTGTCTGAAAAAGGCTTAATCAAAACAGACCTTTCATTTGGAAATACAAAAGGGATATCTCAAATGATTAATGATATTGCTTATCGAAGAAATCTGGGAGCTGACATGGCCGAAGGTGTAAAAAGTCTTGCAGAAAAATATGGTGGTAAAGAATATGCCATACATGTCAAAGGATTGGAAATGCCTGGCTATGACCCAAGAGGCTGCAAAGGCCAGGGTTTGGGCTATGCAACAGCATCGAATGGTGCGAATCATCTATCAGGAGGCACCCATGCTATTGAAGCTGAATCATACCTGGATCCACTATCTCCTGAAGGCAAATCTTATTATGTCAAGTTTATGCAAGATGTGAATGAAGCAGTAAATTCTTCCATTTTTTGTATTCAAACTCAATATCCTTTTTTAGAAGAAAACCTTGTTTACAAATACACGCCAATGTCATTGATGAGAATACTCATGCGATATTTACCATCTGTTGCTGTAAAAACAGCTGATTTTTCAGATTATAGCGATCTTCTGTCAAGCATTTTAGGAATCACTATTTCAGGAAATGACTTTTATAAAATAGGTGAAAGGATTTTTAATCTGGAAAGATACATGAATTGTCGCGAAGGCATTACACGTCATAATGATACCCTTCCAGATCGAATTTTAAAGGAAGTTAGAGAAGATGGTTGGCCACCTATTGAACTCAATCAAATGCTAAATCAATATTATAAAATTAGGGGATGGACAAAAGAAGGAATACCTGAAACAAAAACGCTGAAAAATTTAAATATTATTTAAGTTTATATGTAAAAGGAGCTCAATATGTCTAATTCTCAAGTAAAAACTATACTTATTACAGGCGCAGCAGGTTTTAGCGGACATCATATGGTTTATGAGTGTGTTAAAGCCGGCTATAAAGTAATTGCAACAGATATAACAAGTCATCGCTATAGTGCGATGTTTGATGCGCTAAATGTTAAATTTGTTGCTTCAGACCTAACCAGGCCAACAGAACTGAATTCTATAAATGACTCCATTGATGCCATCATTCATGTTGCTGGTATCCATGATTATTCAACGCCAGATCCAATAATCATTGCGGCCAATGTAACTTCAGTTGATCATGTGTGCCAGTTTGCAATTAAAAAAAATATCGAACAGCTAATTCATATCTCATCTGTCGGTGTATATGGATATTCATGCTTTAAAAACAAGCCTGTTAAAGAAGATGATCCTAAACTAACACCGCCAGTCAATAATTACAATGCCAGCAAATGGGAAGGAGAACAAGTTGTTCATCGCTACATAAAAGAAAAAGGATTAAAATCTACAATTTTCAGACCAGCAGCCATTTATGGAAAACGTTGCGAATATGGTCTATATCGCGTTTTTGAACAAGTTTATCAGGATCGAAATCGTTCAAGAATGCTAATGATTGGTAAAGGTGACAAAACTGAGGCTTTTATCCACATTGAAGATGTTTGTAGGGCATGTATTTTCGCCTTAAATAATGATGCTATGATCAATGAAACATTCAATTTAAGTGATGACAGCCGGGTTACGACAGCTGAATTTTTTCAATTGGTTTGTCAGACATTGTTTAGAAAAGCAAAGCCATTTTTACATGTTCCCATATCCCTTTTAAAGCCAGTCACTAATATTTCACAAATGATAACAAAATACACTGGCTTTAAGTTCAGACTGGAAAAGGGAACATTGGATTATATGAGCTGTCATCGTATATGGGATAATCAAAAGATTAAAAACACGGGCTTTAAATTTAATTATCCTACGATTCACAACGGCCTTGAAGAAACATTGTCGTGGTATATTGATAATGGATGGTTTAAAATATAGGAGTATGTATTATGGAAAAAAAAATTTACACCACAAAACAATTAATTCAATATAATTCAAAACATCATGCAAATATTCCATTTATCAATTATTATGATAATATCATAACCTATAAAGATTTGGATATTCGCACTGATGCTTTTGCTTCCTATCTTGATGAAATCGGCATAAAAAAAGGTGATGTTGTTTCTTTTATGATGGGCAATTCTCCATCCCTTTTTGATGTATTATTGGGTGCACAAAAAAAAGGCGCCATAGCTGGGCCAATAAGTTGTTGGTGGCAGGTTGAAGAAGTAATTTACCTGGTTAAAGACTGCCAACCTAAAGTGCTGATCATTGATCCTGAATACTTACAAATTATCAATGAAATAAAAGATCAGATACCTTCTGTGAAAAAAATTCTCATCAATACAGAATTGGATTTATCAGCAGATTTTTCTTTTGAAAAATTACCTGAAATAATTGAACTATATTCAGGAAAGAAAAGTTCTTTATCTCCATCTCCAGATGATATTGCTTCATTAATGTACACATCAGGTACAACAGGAACCCCTAAAGGCGTTATGTTGACACATGAATCAATTATTTGTGCATCCCGAATAAAAACCCTTCATATTCCAGTAAATCCTGGTGAAAAGGCATTATGTGTTCTTCCACTATTTCATTCTGGAGGATTAAACGATCTCGCTTTTTCAAGTATTTATGCGGCTGCTACCATTGTGTTGCACAAAAATTTCAGTGCAAATGAATTTTGGACTTGTGTAGAAAAATATCAAATTAATGCTTTTTATATTGTACCCACCATGTGGAATATATTGCTTCGAATTGAAGAATCTAATCAAGTGGATACATCTTCGTTGAGATTTGGACTTTCTGGGGCTGCTCCCATTCCTCCTGAACAATTGGATGAATGTGAACGTCGTTTTCATGTACCAATTATAGAAGCATATGGATTGACTGAAAATACAGGTGGAATAACATCTAATCAAATAGATAGTAGAAAATATGGTTCCATTGGAAAACTTCTTCCAGAATTATCTTTAAAAATCGCTGGGGATAATAAAGAAGATTTACCCACAGGTGAGATAGGAGAAATTGCTGTTAAAGGTAAAACTGTCATGAAAGGATATTGGAACAAACCAAAAGCCACGAATAAAACCATTCAGAATGGCTGGTTATATACAGGTGATATTGGATATACAGACGATGATGGATTTCTCTATATCGTGGATCGCAAGAAAGACATGATTATTCGTGGTGGCGTCAATGTTTACCCTAAAGAAATAGAAAATATCATTGCCACACATCCAAATGTTGATGGGGTTGCGGTGATTCCTGAAGCACATGATAAATATGGGCAGGTAGGAAAAGCATGTATTGTCCTTAAACGAGGTGAGATGTTAACTGAAAATGAAATTCGCGAATTCTGCAAAATGAAAATGGCAGAATATAAAATTCCAGATTCTTTTATATTTAGGGCCAGCCTTCCCAAAAATGCAGTGGGTAAAATAGTAAAAAAACAATTAATTGAAGAATTAGAAAATGAAAGGAATTCTCCAGCAGTGCCAGTTGTTCATTTATTTGAAAAAATGAGTAGCCGATTTATTTCAGAAAATTCAAAAGGTATCAATGCAACAGTCAGTTATCATATCACTGGCAAAGGTGGTGGGCAATGGACAGTTTTTATCAATGATGGAACTTTTAAGCTGAGTAACACTATCCTGAAAGATCCAACTGTATATATTGTTGCACGAGATTCTGATTATCATGACATTGCTATCGGCAAACTGGATGGCATTACAGCTGTCCTTACTGGAAAAATGTCCATTGAAGGTGATGTTCAATTTATGAGCGAATTTAGAAATATGTTCAAAGCCATACATTAAAACATAAAAAATATGTCAATAACAGTCTTGTATAAGACTATATTATAATAAGGAGAGCAATTATGCCATTAAGAACCGATACAGAATATAAACAAGGCCTTAAAGATGATCGAAAGGTATACATTCTGGGTAATAAGGTTAACAATGTAACCGAAGATCCTTTTATTAAAGTAGGGGTAGAAACCGCTGCATTTGATTTTATTTTAAGTCACGATTCCCAATACAAAGACATTGCAATCATTCCATCCCCTTTTGACCAATCAGAAATCAGTAGCTATTTTGAAGTTCCTGATTATCCTGATGCTGTAGAAAAACGATTTAATCTGGTAAAAACAGCAAGTCAATATACAGATGCTGCATTACCTTTTGTAAAGGATGTAGGCACTGATATTTTGAATGGATTACTGGCAGTGACACAGTTAATGGGAAACAAATCCTATGTTGACCGAATAAACGAATATCGATGGTATTGTGCAAAAAATGATCTTGCCATAGCCGGAGCGGTTACTGATGTCAAAGGAGATCGTAGTAAAGGACCATCTGAACAGGATAAGCCGGATTATTACCTTAGAGTTGTTGATGAAACTGATAATGATATCGTTGTATCTGGAGCAAAAGCCCATATAACAGCATCACCATATGTGGATGAAATTATCGTAATTCCCACCAGAAACATGACTGAAGCTGAGGCAGATTATGCAGTTGCATTTGCTATTCCTGCCAACACAAAGGGAATTACACACATTTGCAGACCAAACTTTCGATATGAAGATCATTATCATTTTCCAACTCCTCGGCCGAAACGTGGACATTTGGAAGCATTAGTTATTTTTGATAATGTTCGTGTTCCAAAATCTCGTGTATTTATGTTAAGAGAATGGCAATTTTCTCAGGCTGTTGCTTATGCTTTTTCTGCTTTTCATCGTTTTACAGCAGTCACCTATAAAATTCCCATTCTTGAGCACATGACAGGTTTAGGACTGCTGGTTGCTGAAGCAAATGGTATTCAAAAAGCCTCACATGTTCGGGAACGTTTTATAGAAATGATCAGGTATACTGAAACCACAAAATCCTTGGCTCAAGCAGCTATAGCATCTCCTGAAAATTTTTATAATTCAGGGTATTTTGTTGCTAACAGACTACAATCAAATATGGCCAAGTTTTATTTTGCATCAAATTTTCATGAATTCATACGATGCATTCAAGATTTAGCTGGTGGTTTATTGGTCACACAACCAACTTATCAGGATTGGCAAAATGATCTTCTCAATCCTTATCTTCAAAAATATATGGGGGGAGCAGGAGCCTATTCATCTGAATACAGAATGAAGTTAATGAGCTATCTTCATCATGTTGCAGCAAGCGATTTTGCTGGTTGGCATGAAGTCTGTACTATTCATGCAGAGGGATCGTTTGCAGCCCAAAAAATGATGTTATATGCTGAGGCTCCCATGGATATGTACAAAGAAAAAGCCAGAGAAATTGTAGGATTGCCTTCTATTAACACTTAATTTTAAGGAGAAACCAATGTTTTATACAAATGTTTGTAAAATTTTAAATATACAATATCCAATTATTATGGGCGGTATGGTTTGGGTTGGTAAAGCCAGGCTCGTAGCTGCTGTATCTGAGGCTGGAGGACTGGGACTTTTAGGTGCAGGCAGCATGACTGTTCAAGAAATCGAATCTGAAACAAATTTAATAAAAACACAAACCCAAAAACCTTTTGGTGTAAACATCCCACTGGTGCGACCTGATACCATGGAATTGATTGATGCTTCTTTAAGATGCGGCGCATCAGTGATCAGCACGTCATCTGGAAATCCAAAGACCTTTACTTCGATGATTCATGACAGAGGTGCTAAAGTCATACATGTGGTGCCGTCGGTTCGATTTGCTGAAAAATGTGAGCAAGCAGGGGTGGATATAATTGTTGCCGAAGGTTTTGAAGCAGGGGGGCATAATGGCTTTGATGAAATTACGACCATGGCATTAACACCTCAAATTGTAGATGCTGTCAAAACACCAGTGGTAACAGCAGGAGGTATTGCTGATGCTCGTGGATTTATTGCTGCTCTTGCACTTGGTGCGCAGGGAATCCAGATGGGAACACGTTTTATGGCAACTAAAGAGTCGGCTGCTCATGATAATGTAAAGAACACTATTGTTCAAATGTCTGATGAAGGCACATGTATTACTGGAAGAACCACTATTGGACCAACGCGCTGTATTAAAAATAATATTACTGTTCGTATTGCAGCAGAAGAACAGAAAGGATCATCCCCTGAAAAACTCAATGAGTTAATTGGTGTCGGACGTTCCATGACGGGATTTGTTGATGGGGATTGTGAAGAAGGTTCCATTTATTGTGGACAAATTGGGGGGGCAGTTAAACAATTAAAAAGTGCAAAAGATGTTATATCTGATATCATTTCAGAGGCACAAGAGATCTTAAATATAGTAAATGAAATGAAATGAAATTTATTGATGGATAATAGGGGCTAGTTTTTTGTTTACCCTTTATATATTATATAGTGATGCCATTCAAAATTATGTTCGTTATAATAAGGAATAACAAAAAGCTAGCTTTTACAAAAAACTGTTCATTATCACAAATATATTTAATAAAGGTGCAACTATGAAAAATATCAAAGGCAAAACAGCGGTCTTAACTGGTGCTTCCCGAGGCTTAGGGTTATTTATTGCACAAGCACTTGCGGAACAATCTATTAATTTAGCATTGATTGCACGATCAGATTCTGGTTTGATACGAATAGCCAACAAATTGAAAAATAACAATATAAAGATAGAATGTTTTCCTACAGATCTTACAGATGCAAAATCAAGAGAAAATTTAGTTAAAGACGTTACCACAAAAATGGGTCAAATTGATATATTGGTTAATAATGCAGGTGTGGAACGTGTTTATTCATATGTTGACCTATCGACCAGTGAAATAGAGCAAATGATTAAAACAAATCTTACAGCTCCAATGATATTAACAAGATTATTTTTACCAGGTATGCTTGCCAATAAATGTG
>Ga0272440_1002415_pt1 | contig 14567 bp, 10 predicted proteins | sample SSMMMBAug17_FD_192440 | JGI IMG/M metagenome (GOLD analysis project Ga0272440, IMG submission 192440) | Marine sediment archaeal communities from Little Sippewissett salt marsh, Falmouth, MA, United States - SSM-MMB-Aug17 | ecosystem: Environmental > Aquatic > Marine > Wetlands > Sediment ...
ATATCGTAGTCCATTTTGATCAGCTTCACGTTCATTCTCTCTACTATATGAGAGTTCATATGTTTGTCCGGCAGCTATCGAACCTAATGTGATTGCACTTCCCGCCTCACCGCCTAACATAATTCCAGCAATTACACCTGCCAATGTCGCAATATTAGTTAGTTTTGCTTGATCAAGACGTTCTGAAATATGACGACATATAACGTGAGTCATTTCATGAGCGAGAATTGCGGCTAGCTCTTCCTCAGTCTCCATAATTTCAAGCAATCCGCTATTAATAAAAATATGCCCACCAGGGACTGCAAATGCATTCACTGACTTTTCATATAATATATAAAATTTGAATTGAAACAATTGATTGGGAAGACATTCTATAATACGAGAGCCAACATCGCGAATGTATTGCAAAATCATTGGATCTGAAATCAATGTAACCTGCCGTTTTATTTGAGAAAGAAATTCATTCCCCAGCTTTTCTTCCTCTTTGATTGTAAGACCATATACAGGAGCGCATAGGAAAATAAAAATTTCCAATATAGATATAAAAATCCAAAATGATTTTAATTTTTTCATTGAAAAGTTCTTTCTATGTAAAACAATGTGAAATTTTCGTTAGATTTTGGTTTGTCCAATTTTACTATTAACACGGCCTAACATAGACAACACACGCGAATAAACCAAAATCGAATCGGATGAAGAAAAGTTGCATGGTAATAGTATGTCAAGTAACTAAGCAATGGTTAGAATATTTTCCATACACAGCCTTGTTAAAAAATGTATTGTGATATATAGCGTCGTTTAATTCTTTATTGACAAATTTCTTTTCGTCATCAATAAAGAAATTATTAGATACAACCTAACGATTTGTCAATTAGGAATTTCTTTTAACCTTTATGGTATCCATAATCACTTGACTATAGTTCATAAATATACAATTGACGAGTTACATATCTTAATTCAACGTTGAAGCCCCACTTAAACCTATTTTTTATAATAAGACTTGCAGTTCAATCAATTCCCACAAACCTGATATTGTCAGATTATTTCATTTTATCTTGAAAAATACATTGTCATGCCTTGGGATAAATCCCATCATGAACGTTGAAATAAAAAACATACATAACAATGAGGAGAAAAGCATGTTACGTCAGATTATCATATCATTCTTTGTGATATGTATATGTTTGATGATCTTTCTAAATTCAACTAGCCAGGCCCAATCACAAAAAAAAATTCTGATTCTTCATTCATATCATCAAGGGTATACCTGGACTGATCAAATCATGAAAGGCATTATTTCCAATTCTAATTTATATGAGAATCCTATTGAGTATTACGTTGAATATCTTGATGCAATGCGTTTTTCGCAGCAAAAAAGCTTTGAAAATATTTATTTGATTCTAAGACATAAATATCTGACATATCGTTTTGATTGTATTATTGCAAGTGATGACCCTTCTTTGAAATTTCTTATAGCAAATCGAACCAAGTTATTTCCTGATATTCCAATTGTTTTTTGTGGGATCAATGATGAAGCATTTGCCAAGGATCATTTACAAAAAAATATTTTTGGAGTCATTGAAAAACCAAATATTCTAAAAACAGTTGAACTGGCGTTAAAACTACATCCCAATTGTAAAAGAATTATAGCGGTTTGTGATCATTCCAATGAAGGGATGATTCATCTCACAGAATTTCGACATGTGTCATCAAAATTAAAATATCGTGTTGAATTTATGGAATATGATAATATGGCACTCCCTGAATTAAAAGAAAACGTCCGATCATTAACATTGGATGATGTGTTGTTATTACTTACTGTAACACAATATCAATCAATACTCCGATTAAACTATATTGATACAGTTAACACAATTTTGCAAAAAACAAACTGCCCGGTATATTCTTTATGGGCACCATTGATTGGGCATGGTATAATTGGTGGTATGATGGAAAGAGGTATTGTACATGGAAAAAATGCAGCAGATATTGTCAGTCAATTGTTAACAAAAGGAAAAAATCATATTCAAAATGCGCTGATTATGGATACTCCAAAAAATTATATGTTTGATTATGCTCAACTCAGTCGTTTTAATATATCGCATGGAAAATTGCCTAAAAAATCAATTATTTTTAATGAGCCGGCACATTGGATAACAACATACAAAAATTTATTATTAAGTATCATAATATTGGGATTATTTGGATTAATGGGATATTGTGTTATCATCATGTCCAAACTAAATCATGCAAAAAATAAGATTCATACTAGTGAGAGCAGACTACGTGATATTATTGATTATGTCCCTCAAATGATTGCTGTCAAAGATCGTAATGGTCGATTTCTTTTAGTCAATTTGGCGACAGCAATTGCGTACGCCACACCAATTGAAGAGTTAACAGGTTCATTTGTTGCAGAACATCATCGTAATAAAGAAGAACTTCTTCAATTCTTAGAAGAAGATAAACACGTTATTGATTCAAGGCAACTAAAAGTTATTTCAGAGCATTTTTTTACAGGTGCGGATGGGAAAAAACGTATAATGCAAACAGTTAAAATCCCATATCGCTATGCAGAGGGGGGAAAACCAGCTGTGCTATCTGTATCTGTTGATATCACATCTATTGCGAATAGTGATGAAGTGTTACGAAAAAGTGAAAATTATTTTAGAGCATTAGTTGAAGAACAACCTGATGCGGTATGTCGTTTTAAACCAGATGGTACACTTACTTTTGTAAATGAATCATTTTGTAAATTATTGGGCCACACAGTGCAATCTTGTATCCATCGTCATCTTTTCATTGTTATATCAAAACAAGCTGATCTCTTAATTGAACAATTAATTAAATCTTTAAATAAAAATAACCCTATCATGACACATCAGATAACTATAAAAGATTACTTAGGACAAGACGTTGAAACAGAATGGTCTAACCGCGCAATTTTTGATATTGAGGATAACATTGTTGAGATTCAATCAGTCATCAGACAATCGGACAATCTTAAATCAAAAGATAAATAATGAGACACAATCAAAAGATAAAATTTGAGACACAATCAAAAGATAAAAATTGAGTCATGATTATCTTAATATGAATATTTTGGGGAGTTTGTGTGTTAGGTAAACTCCCCTTATTTAAAGGATTAATTAGCTTTTTCGGAGCTGGTAACCTCAACAGTAAATTCTTCTAAGTCATCTGTAAGATTAAAAAATACAGCCATGAATGGAATTTTTTCATTGGGTGCAATATCTTTATTTAAACCACTTGGATCTTCTTTTTCACCAAGTCGTTTAATAATTTCATTTTTTGGTAAATCCTTAATTTCTTTATCATTTAGCATATTACCGCAATATACAACACGATATTTTGCGAGATTTTCAATTGCTTTTTCATGCGATTTTTCCTCAGTTTTTTGTTCTTCTCCCGGTGCACTATCATGTTTACTTTTTCGATATAATTTAACCTCAACTTGTATAAAAGAACGTGGGTGTTGATATTCATTTGTCACCTGTCCTTTTACAATAAATACACGTCCTGCAGACATATTATAAGCAAAATCACCCACAATATCAGACATAGATATATATAAGTTACCTGGATCGGGTATACCTGTGTCTACTTGTTGAGGTGCGGGTTCTTTCATAAAATAAAAGGCCCCTCCCGCAATACCAAGAACAACAACAATCGCTGCGATAATCATTACCATTTTATTAGATTTTTTTTCTTCAGGTTCAGTCTGCTGCTCAGGCTTATCATCATCATCATCATCATCATCGTCATCATCATCATCGTCTTTTTCTTCTTCTTTTGGTTTTTCTTCTTTTTCTTCTTTTTCTTCAATATTAATTGAAAGATCTTCTTTTTCCTCCTCATCATCATCATCATCATCATCGGATTCTGTATCTTCCTCATCTGTTTCAATTTCTAACTCAATATCTTCATCGTCAAGATCAACATCAAAATCATCATCATCATCATCTTCTTCTTCTTTTTCATCATATTCTTCATCATCGTCTTCTTCTTTTACTTCTTTTTCTTCTTCTTCTTTATCATCAAGGTCAATTTCCAGATCGTCATCATCAAAATCATCATCATCTTCTTCTTCATCTTCTTCTTTTTCTTTTTCAACAGTTAATCCTTCAAAAGGATCGTCGTCATCCTCTTCTTCAACTTCTAAATCAAGTTCCTCATCATCTTTGATTTGGTCTTCCTCAACTGTATCATCTTTATCTATTTTTTCTTTTATCGTTAGATTAAATGAAAAATTAATAGGTTGACTAAAGTCAGGTTTAAAGTCAGGGTCTTCATCATCAAGGCTTAAGTCAACATCCAGAAAAGACATTTCGTCATCTTCATATGGAATTGGTTTTTCTTCTACCTTTTCTTCAGTTTCATCTTCTTCAAAAAAATTATCATCTTCAATTTCTTTATCAAGTGTTTCATCTTCTTGTTTTGCGCTATCTTCATCTTCTAACAGTTCAAGTTCCTTTTCAGTAATTATTTCATCATGTCCTTCATCTCCGAGGGTTTCATCATCTGCCAATGCTTCAAGATCTTCATCTGATACGCCAGTTTCCTCATCAACGACTAATTCATGATCGTCAAGTTCTTCGTCTTTTTCATCTGGTAGCACTTCAAGATCATCTTCTAAAATCAAATCTTCATCCGCAATAGGCTCTAATCCTTCTTCAAGAAGCTCGCTATCTGTTGGTTCGCTTTTTTCTTCGGCATCAATCAAATCATCATCTTCTCCGGCATCTGAGTCTTCATCTAATGAAATACTTTCTATGTCATCATCCAGATTTAATTCTGCTTCATCATCATCATCTTCTTCATCATCTAAACCAATGTCTTCTAAATCAGAATCGGTGATTTGATCGTCACCATCAAATATTTGTTCCTCATCAGATTCTGATTGTTTTTCATCATCAATGTCTTCTATTAAATCATCATCAGATAATTGGTCTTCATCTTTAAGCAATTCTGTATCTTGTGATTCATCTATTGAGTCAATATCCTCTAATGAATCATCATCAAGCAAATCTGCGTCATCTTCATCATCTAATTCTAATTCAATGTCGTCTAATTCATCATCCTCTTGGCTATGGGCCTCATCATCAAGCAAATCAGTTTCATCGTCACCATCAAGTGTGATATCATCTAAAGACTTATCGTCAGCAAATTCGTCACTGTCTTCATCACCATCGAGTAAGCCTGTATCCAATTCATCATCTTCGTCATCAAGTTTAATCTCATCTAAAGATTCATCACCAATAGGTTCATCATCGTCTATCAAATCTATATCATCAACATCGTCTTCCTCGAGTTCAATGTCATCTAACGAGTCGCTATCAATAGATTTTTCATCAAGTAAATCTTCATCATCAGATTCAAGCGGTTCATCAAGGCCGATATCTTCTAATTCGTCATCACTAATCGATTCGTCACCAGACTCTAATTCATCATCAGATTCGAGTTGATCATCAAGACTGATATCTTCTAATTCGTCATCACTAATCGATTCATCACCAGACTCTAATTCATCATCAGATTCGAGTTGATCATCAAGGCCGATATCTTCTAATTCCTCATCACTAATCGATTCGTCATCAGACGCTAATTCCTCATCAGATTCGAGTTGATCATCAAGGCCGATATCTTCTAATTCCTCATCAGGCTCTAATTCATTACCATCAGATTCGAGTTGATCATCAAGGCCTGTATCTTCTAATTCCTCATCACTAATAGATTCATCATCAGACTCTAATTCATCATCAGATTCGAGTTGATCATCAAGGCCGATATCTTCTAATTCCTCATCAGGCTCTAATTCATCACCATCAGATTCGAGTTGATCATCAAGGCCTGTATCTTCTAATTCGTCATCACCAATAGATTCGTCATCAGGCTTTAATTCATCATCATCAGATTCGAGTTGATCATCAAGGCCTGTATCTTCTAATTTATCATCATCAATAGATACTTCATCAGCCTCTAATTCATCCTCATCATCAGTTTCGAGTTGATCATCAATTTCTACACCTTCTAAATCATCATCACCAATAGGTTCTTCATCAGCCTCTAAATCTGTATCATCAGATTCAATCTGATCATCAAGTTCAATATCTTCTAAATCATCATCACCAATAGGTTCTTCATCAGCCTCTAAATCTGTATCATCGGATTCAACCTGGTCATCAAGTTCAATTTTATCTAAATCATCATCATCACCAATGGATTCTTCATCAGATTTTAACGTTGCGTCGTCAAATTCTGTTTGGTCATCCGTGCCTAAATCTTCAAATTCTTTTTCATCAATAGGTTCATCATCTTCAGTCAAATCTTCATTATCATCTGATTTGTAGAGGTCATCAAGATCAACATCTTCAACATCCTCCTCCATGGCGTCTTCTTCTTGAGTCAATTCATCATCAGATTTATAAAGATCATCGAGCCCTAAATCTTCACTTTCGTTTTCACTTGCAGGTTCTTCGTCGTCAGTCAATTCCATATCATCAGATGAGACTTGCGGCTCATCACTATCCTCGGATAGTAGTGATTCTTCATCAGATAAATCTGACGGCGTTTCATCCAGTCCCTCTAAAGATATGTCTTCAATATTATCCTCAGTTATATGATCCAATTCTGATTCATCAAAAGAAGCCTTTTTCTCTTCAAGTTCGTCGTCATCAAGAGAAATATCACTGATATCATCTTCTTTCGGTTCATTGTCTGGATGATCATCAGAAAAGTCATCACCTATATTGTCTATCTCATCATCAGAGATTTGATCGTCGTCTTCGATCTTTTCTTCCCTTTGTGTTGTGGGCTCTGATTGATCCTTCCTTTCAGAATCAGTCTCTTTCTGATCTGTTTCTGTCTCAGTCTTTTTCTGATCAGAGGGCTTATCTTCTTCATCAGCAGGTGAGTCTTCTGGGAAAACCTTAAAAATATTTTTACAGTTTGAACAGCGAACTTTCGTTCCAGTGTTCTTGATCACGCTCTTATCCACACTAAATGCCGTTCCGCAATTATCGCAGGTGACTTCCTGCGTTGTTTTTGTCTGTGGCTCTGATTGGGGTGGCTCAGGCGGGAAAACTTTAAAAATATGTTTGCAATTTGAACATCGAACTTTTGACCCTTGTTCTTTGATGTTCTTTTCATCAAAAACAAAAGAAGTTTGACAATTTGGACAATTTACATTCATGATAAAACATTCCTTCATTGGATAGATAAGAACTTCACTTCACAGGCTAACCTTTGTAACAATTTACCTCTAATCTCTCTTAAATTCAAGAAAAGATTTTATTCTGAAGAGGACGTCATGAAAAATTTTTCCAAAAACATATAATCGTCATTGTAAAAATGCAAATTAACTCACTATAATAACTTACTATTTGATAGATTTTATTTCTGAATAAAAAATTTATCTAAATTATAATGGGAAATTATTATTTGGTAAGGTTTTAACATTTTTACAATAATGACTATCTATTGTTATTTCAACAATTGATTTATATTTTATTTTATTTTAAACGATTGATTTATTCGAGAATAGTATATTGGATATAAAGCAAAAAATATACCATCTGGTAAATACACTACATCAACAAGAGAGGTTTATAAAGTTTTTGTTATAATAGATTTTTCGGCATTATTAATCATTGATGGATTCCGAGTCCTACACTTAATAGAAAAAAGATTTTGGATCAGATTAGTGATTTTTATCGTAATGCAACTAAAGCAATATTTTATAATCACTAATCAAGTCTGACTCAAAATCTTTTTCTGACAAGTTATACTTAAATTTCAATAACGTTGAAATATTTTATCTAACAATTTATAAACCTGTTTCCGCAAGTTTTTGCACAGCTTTTTTTTGTTGTTTTGTTAACTCTTTAGGGATGTTCACCATAATTCTAACATACATATCTCCATTTTTATTTTCATTCATAATTGGCATGCCACGTCCTGATAATCGTAATTTGGTTTGATGTTTAGTACATGGCGGAATTTTTAGGGTTAATTCTTTGCCATCAAGAGATGGAATTTTAATCTGAGTACCTAATAAAGAATCAGATAAATTGATATCTTGGTTGACAAATAAGTCATTTCCTTCAATACCGAACACTGGATGTTCGATGACTTTAGACTGAATAAATAAGTCTCCAGAAGGTCCGCCATATGGGCTGGCATCACCTTTTCCAGTTAGTCGTAATTTTTTACCTGTAATCATTCCTTTAGGAATTTTTACAGATATCTTTTCCATTTGTCCGCCTCGGTTTAAAGAGATCGTTTTGGTTGTACCATTGTAGACATCATACAAAGATAATGGAAGTTCGTAAATAAGGTCTTGTCCTTTTGCTGGCTGAGTTTGAGCGCTGTTAAAAAAGTTACTATATGGATCACCTGTATTAAATGAAAAAGTGGAAGTTTTTCTTTTTCCTTTATTTGAAAAAAAAGATCCGCCAAACCCAAATTCTTTGAGAACATCTCCAAAATCAAATCCCCTAAAAATGTCTTCCTGGGTGAATCGTTGCTGGAATCCAGTGGACCCAAATGTGTCATATTGTTTTCTTTTTTCTTTGTCACTTAATACCGCGTATGCTTCGCTAATTTTTTTGAATTGTTCTTCAGCAGATTTATCTCCTTTAGAATGATCAGGATGATACTTCATTGCAAGTTTGCGATATGCTTTTTTGATTTCTTCTTGTGATGCACTCTTGGTCACACCAAGAATGCCATAATAATCTTCTGAACCAGCCATAGCACCATTTCCTTTTATATCAAACATTTAAGGTCTCAATGACCATGCTATTCAACTATCTAAAACAAAGACAGTTGAGTAGTGAATAACTTTTGGATACGCTTCATTTTTTTATATGGATACGCTTCATTTTTTTATAATTGAAGATAAGGTAAAAAAAATATATGTCAAGATATGATTGAATTCAAAAGAATTTCAAATATTTTGGGTTTTCAACAATACGATTCAATACCATATTTTGGGTTTACAACTGTGTTTCTGTCCATTTTTTAAGAATTTGAGCGGCTTGAACAGGTGTTTGAGCGGAGCAAGATACAAAAAATTCTGAACTTTCACCAATTAATATTGTTTTCATCCCTAACTCCCATGCTGTTTTTACATTTTCCAAAGAATCATCTATAAACGCACATTCATTGGCATGATATCCGATACACTGTAAGGTTAATTTATAAGCTTCAGGGGCTGGTTTGGGTTTAAATGCTGATGTGCGAATATCAAATATAATGTCAAATAACTCCCTTATTTGTAAAGCAGAAAGCACTTTTTCTGCATATTCTTTACAACTATTGGTTAAAATAAATTTTTTTAGGGGTATATGTTGTATGGTGCGATATAATTCTTTATTGGGTACAATCACATTATTAATATCAATATCATGAATGTAAGACAAGTAATCCTCTGCTTCCACTTGATGATGACGCATCAAACCGATTAGCGTTAATCCATATTTTTTCCAATAATATATTCTTAGCCTATCCACATCATGTTTGGGAATACCAACAATGGACTGCATATATTCATTAATGCGAACATTCATTTGAGAAAATAAATTAACATCCTGAGAATAAAGTGTATTATCTAAGTCAAAAAGGGCTGCTTTTAAATTCATATGTTGTCACTTTTAGTGATTTGAAGACTGAGGTTTAATAAAAGGATTCGCATGTATGGGATTTGCTTTAATCAGATGAATAGATAACCATTTGGATATTTTATCTATTTCATTGACAATTTCTATTAAAGCTTTTCCTCGATGGCTCACTGCATTTTTTTCATCAGTTGTTAATTGGGCAAATGTTTTTTCAAGTGGTGGGTAATAAAAAATTGGGTCATATCCAAACCCATTGCGACCAATAGGTGTTTTCGTTATAATTCCATCACAACGTGCTTCATAAGTTAATGCAGGACCTGTCGGGACTGCAATAGATAAAACACATATAAACGAAGCATTTCGATTTGATTGTCCTTCCAATTTTTTGAGAATTTTTTGACATTTATCATCATCGGTTGCCTGATCACCCGCATAACGAGCAGAGTAAATTCCTGGCTCTCCATTTAAAGCATCGACAACAAGACCAGAATCATCAGCCATTGCCGGAAAACCTAAATACCTCGCTGTCAATGAAGCTTTAATATAAGCATTTTCTTCAAATGTTTTTCCATTTTCTATGATATCTGGTATTGGACCAAAATCATTTAAACTTTTAAATATAAATGGAGCGTTTTTTAATCGCTTTTTCATTTCATTAAATTTACCATCATTCTTAGTGGCAAGAATTATAATTTGTGAACTCATGAAGAATCTCCTCTTTCATTGATCTAAATTGACTTATTTTAAGCCAATAATTATAATTTTGCAAAATATTTTTATATATATTATTTTGCTTATCCAAATTTTAAATTCGTACCGACTCGGACTGAATATTAATATATACATTCTATGTTAACAAAGCATAATATTAATAGAATTAATAAGTTACATGTCGCAAGCGTCCCATTAAAAATAATTCAATAAAATAATTTTGTTAAGTCTAAGCTTTTTGGGAACTTTATTCAAAAAATAAATAAGTTAAGAATAAGATCCTTTATTTTTATATCAAATACAAAATGAATTAGATTTATCGGTTGAAATATCCAGATGATTTGGTATAAGGTAATTTTTACTGTTAATAGAAAGTATAATATAAATATCATAATTTTGAATCACCCTGTCACTATATTATTTAATTGTATGGTCATAAGAGGTGTTTTTGACACAGACAATAGCGATAATGATAAACTAAAATGGTTCGAACCTAAGTAATAATATAGCCTAATTTATAGTCTAATATTTTTTATCTTAAATTAAAAATAAATATTAATTCTTGAATTAGATCAATGATCAGCGTAGATGGGATCAAAAACCCAAAGTTATCAACCCATAAATAATGATAATGATTTGAAAGAGGACAGTATGATTATTTTCAGACGGAAGGACAACCGTCATATCTGGATTAATGTTAGCGTGTTTGTTTCTTTGATATGGCTTTTAATGTGGTTTTGTTCCATGGCGGTGGCAGCACCAACAACAGTATTAAAATGTGGAACAAATGAATTTTCACCATTTGGTTATACTGAAAATGGAGAAAAAAAAGGAATAGAAGTCGAATTATTATATGAAATTGGTAAAAGACTTCGCATTCAAATTGATCTTGATATTATGAAATGGCCTATTCTTCTTGAAAAAGTCAGGTTGGGTGTACTGGACTGTATGTTTGCAGCATTTAAAACTGAGGATCGAATAAAATTTATGGATTTTACGAATGTCCCATTTCATATTTCATCTTTAGTCCTTTTTGTAAATAAAGAAAAACCTTTTCATTACAGATCTCTCGATGATTTAAATGGGCGCAGAATTGGTATTGTTAAAGGGTTTAAGAACCCCAGAGATTTTGAAAGAGCTGAACGAAAAGGATTATTTCAGGTCTTCCAATTAAGAGATTTAGGTATCAATTTTCGTATTCTTGAAAAACAATGTATTGATGCAGTGTTTGTCAATAGACATGTTGGGGAATTTACTTTAAACCAAATGAAATTAAATAATGTGATTCAGCCCCTTCCAATTCCAATAACTGCATCACCCGCATATATTGCATTTACAAAAACTAAAGATTATTCAGAAATGATTTCAATGTTTGATTCAATTCTTTTTGAAATCATCATGGATGGTACATACAAAAAAATATTCAATAAATACATGCATTCGGAAAAGTAAAAAAATGAGGCCCGGAGTGAAATATGGAGGATAAAGTATACCAGGTTGTTTTTGAAGGGAAATTGGTCGAAGGCGCTGATGCAGATAAGGTCAAAAAAAAATTGGCCGCGATGTTCAAAATGAGTCCGGAAAAGATAAAACAGCTTTTTTCTGGCAAAAGACATATTGTTAAAAAAAATGTGCCAATGGCCCTTTCTCAAAAAATTGAGGCCAAATTCCAAAAAGCTGGCGCAATATGCATAATCGAAGAAATGGGCGCTACTCAAGGGGAACAGGATTCTGCAGATATTCAAGAGGCTGGCAAGTTATTATTATCAATGATAAAAGTTCAAGAAGAAGAAGACCCAAACCGCATACCTGCAGATAAAAAGACCACAATTCTATTAACTATTTTTTTAGGCCTATTTGGTACGCACAAGTTTTATCTTGGCAAGACATTCCAAGGTATTTTTTATCTTGCTTTATGTTGGTCTGGTGCAGGATTAGTTTTTAGCTTGTTAGATCTTCTTGTTTTTGCTTTTACAAAAAATGAAAAATTTCAAAAAAAATACTCTAAAAATCCTTCAAATTTAATGAATTATCTGTCAGTCTGTATTGGTATTAGTCTTATAATCATTGAAATTGTCTTGTTTATCATTTTTGCACTACCAGTCATTAATGAATATCGTACCAAAGAATTTAAAAAATCATTTGAATTTGAATTGCATAATATTCGGGTTGCACAAGAAATCTATCGATTGGATCATAATACATATTCTAAAGATTTAAACCAATTAGAGTATGAAAAAATTTCATCCAATAATATTGTAGAAATTGTTGAAGCTTCTAATGATTGCTTTACTGCACGCGTGCGCCATGAAAAACTAAATGTGTATAAACGAATTAATTGTAAGGGTGAAATTCAATTGGAAAACACAATAATAGAATAATGTATACCTGACAATATCCTGCTGTCATTTTAATAATTGTTTGTTTTAACCATATCAATTAGGACATATAATTCAGTTTAGGAATTGATAAGGAACCACAATTTAATAGCTTGCCTATTGCAAATTTGCAAAACTCAATCCCCTAAATCATCAGATTTGGGGGCACTCAATTGTATCAATGCATCAATTGTATAATTGAATGAATTGTTGACGCCTAAATCGAAAGATTTGGATGCCTGATTTTTGATTTTTCCAAATGGGAAAATTATTAAATCCTGGTTCCTAAATTGTAGATAAATTCAAGGGAACTATAGTATATGGCCTTCAGTGAATTTAAAACAATTGGTGACGTTCAAAAAAAATATTCCATTATATATAAAGACGCTCTGTTTATCAAAACAATGGGTGTTAAAATATCTGAGCATTTTGTGAAAGATTTTTTGTTTTATTATGAAAATATTGATATATTCAGTTCCGAAGCCTCACGTAGCGAGGTTGTTATCTCACCAATATTAAGAGAAGTGTATAAACAACATTATCAAAAATTTTCTTTCTGGATTCAGAAAAGCATTTCTTACGATGATGTTTTGTGTGGCACGCCAGATTATATTTTTTCCGAAAAGTCTAAATTGGGAAAAACTGTATTTGAAAAACCAATCGTTGTGATTGTTGAAGCAAAAAAAAATGATTTTGAACAGGGATGGGGACAATGTTTGGCTGAACTGGTTGCCTCGCAAAAATTAAATGATGATTCCAATCGATCGGTTTATGGCGTGGTGACAGATGGCAATCTTTGGCAGTTCGGTAAACTGGAAAATAATTGTTTTTATAAACATACAGAAAATTTTACGATTGATAAATTAGATTTACTTTTTGGGGCATTAAATTATGTCATTCAGGATGCAGAGGAAACAAACAAAATTTAATAATGGATAAGAACCCAGCACACATTCCTTTACAAGACCAACCCCTCCTTATGATAGGCTTACCACGCACCGGATCATCAATGACAGCCGCTTTATTTGAAATGAGTGGATTGTGGTTAGGAAAAACAGTTCCTGGGGGAGGGCCTGAAAATCCAAAAGGATTCTTTGAAAATACTGTTTTGCGGGAACATATCACTAAACCCATTTTAAAAGCCTTAAACTGCGATCCATTGGGTGTTAGAAATTTCCCTAAAATAAACGCTTTACCAGTCATTCCCGATTTTAAAGAAGTGGTTCTTGAAACCATTAAAAATGAAGGGTATCAAGGAAATCAACTTTGGGGCTATAAAGATTCTCTCATGACATTGCTATGGCCAATCTGGCTTCATGCATTTCCTCATACAACCTTTATTATTATAAATCGACGAGAAGAAGATGTCATTAATTCATGTTTAAATACTTTTTTTATGGCGCAACATTCAAAGGATCCAGTGTTTTGGGAATTGTTTATTACTGAATATAAATTTCGAATCAACTGTTTGAAAAAAGTATGCACACAGATATATGAATTGGACTCTGAAGACCTCATTAAAAGGGAGTATCGCCCCATTGAATCAATTATGGAAAAATTGAATCTTACATGGGATAAGGAAAAGGCAGATGCCTTTATTGAAAAAAAATATTGGCACGGAAAAGTCTAATCATCCCATAGACCTCAAAACAGACGTTTTGATCCATGCTATGGGGTATATATCCGGAAATACAGGATATAATATTCATACCCACAATTTTTTTACTCAACTTCAGCATTTTTTTCCACTCATTGCTACAGACTTACGATATCCTGATCAACTTGAACCTAATATTAATCAATGTTTTCAATCCATTCATTCTTCCAAAATCATAAATAT
>Ga0272440_1002416_pt1 | contig 14566 bp, 7 predicted proteins | sample SSMMMBAug17_FD_192440 | JGI IMG/M metagenome (GOLD analysis project Ga0272440, IMG submission 192440) | Marine sediment archaeal communities from Little Sippewissett salt marsh, Falmouth, MA, United States - SSM-MMB-Aug17 | ecosystem: Environmental > Aquatic > Marine > Wetlands > Sediment ...
TTTTAATAAAAAATATAAGTATTCAATATAAATATTTATCCAACCAAAAATAAAACCACACCAATAATAAAAAAGATTAATATTTCTTTTTCCAGTCCTTTAAAAATCATTCTTATCATTGAAGCAAGAATCATAACAGCCCCGATAGCTACCAGTCCTAAGGGCAGGAAAACATTTGTTTTGCCGAATTTATCAGCAACTTGAACACATGAAGAATTCAAAATTAAAAGATAACATAAGTATTTAATATAAATCAATCTCATAATTATATCTCCTGATAACTTATAATTTATTTGATATGAACTTTGGGTTTGATATTTAAGTTCAATTCGTTTGATAATAATCCAATTGAATAAATATCGTAGATCATACCTGAAGGTAGCTTTTCTTTTAATTCATTAAATTGGTGATAGTATTTAGGTGAATCAGATGGATATATTATTTTATCATGTTTTTCATTATCATAATTTTCTTTACAAATATCAACCATAATAATCTCTATATCAAAAAGGCTTTTTAGGGTTGATTTTATTGTGTAAAACATTTCATCAATAAGATTGTCATCAATATTATCACTTTTAAATTCTTCTCTAAACCTTAACTCTTTGTAACTAAAATTGTTAAATAAATATATCTTACAAATATCATTCAAAACAGGTATAAAATATATAGACAAATATTTAGAATAAAAGTCTTTTTGATTAATAGCAATAAATTTTTGATATTTTTCAATATTAAAAATTTCAAACAATTTTTTACGATTATTTTTATATCCAATTACCTTGATAGACTCTTTTATACCAGCATTTCCTGTAGCTCCTTCAGAAACCTTTTTAAAAAGAGTTTCAAAATTTGATTCTTCTTTCATATTTTTTATTATTAAATCAATATTATTGTTTAAACTTTGGAGCATCTTTTCTATTCCTATGATAAAATAAGGAAGGAATGCTTCATTTTGATGTAGATACTCAATTGATTTATCAAGATTTTTTTTTGTAGATTCAGAAGATTCTTTTATATTAATTATATCTTTGATATTAAAGCCTAAAAAATGAAATGTTTTTTCAAATGTTTTAATAAAATGATCCTGCTTTTTCTTTTCAATTGTATTTTTTATTTTGATTAAATCATTTTTTGTAACATATTTTTTATTAGAATCTTGTGGATTATCATATTTATCATCTTTTGATTTTTTATACTGATTTAGTAATAAAAGTATATCATCTACACTATTAATTTTATTTATTTTAATAGACTTTTCATCCTTTAAATCAATTTTTTCATTTAATTCATTAAAAAAATTTTTCCATTTATCATGTCCTTGTTTAATTATTTTTAATTCAAGAATTATAGATTCTGAATCACTTGAATCAGTTTGTAATATCTGTTTTATCTGTTCTATGATTTTTAATTTTGACTCTGCGATATTTAATTGATCTTTAATTTTTTTTATTTGTTCATCAGATTGATCATCTACTTTTTTATCATCTTCACTACTTGAATCTGAGGATTTAATTCTTAGCTTCCATCTTTTTATTAAAATTATTAATTTTGATTTTAATTTGTTAACAATTGATACTTTATCATCTGGCATAGTTCCATTATTTAAATAATCAAGAAATTGTTCTTTGTCGTAATTCATATTACCATTATCAGTATTATCTATAATATTATCATTATTATCATAATTAATATCAATATCATAATTAAAATCATCTTTAACAGTATCATCTATAATATTATCATTAGAATTATCTAATATTTTGAATTTATTTTCTTTTTTTTTGGATATAAATCTATTAATAAAAAAAACTGAAATAATTATGCTTATTATTATAAAAGTAATTATTAACAAATTAGATTTATTAGATTTTTGAGCATTAATAGCAGAATTATCTATTATTTTTCTTATTATGGCATTTAAAATAATTTCAATTTGGTTATTAAAGTTATCAGTAAAAACAAGCTGGATTTTATCTGGGTTTGATAATTTTGGAATGTAGTCTATACACAAATCTTTTTTTGAATCAGGTTCTATTAAAAAAGGATTATCAGGACTCGTAGATATACCAAAATTGTTTAAATTTATATTACCTAATTCTACCTTGATATCTTTATATATGTTAGTATTTATCATTTTTACACATTTAGTTACTTTGTTCCCAGCCTGTATTTCACCCAGATTTATTATTTCATAACTATCTCCTGTATTACTTTCAATTTTAAGACCATTTTCTTGTGGTGTATTGGCTTTAATTTGAGCTTTAATACGAATAGAAATACGATTATTGAAACTATCGCTATAACTTACTATAAAATTTTTATCTTTTTTATTATTTTTATCAAAATTTGATATATATTTGATAATAAGAGGAATTTCATCTCCAGACTTCATTAAAAAACTATTTTGACTATTTAGATTATCTTGAAAACCTGTACCAGAAAAGCTGTAATTTACAAGATTTTTTACAGAAATATCATAATCTGGATTAATATTACACAATGTTACTGTCTTTGAGGAAGAAGAATTGTCAGAAATAATTCCAAAGTCAAGCTCTATATAAGAAACGTATGCACCATTATTGGTTTTTATTTTTAATCCATTTGTTGATGCAAGTGAAATGTTAGTTAATGAACAAAAAGTAATTAAAATGATAAATATTTTTTTCATTTTTTAAAAACGACCTTTGGTTTTAATGAAATATTTAGTTTTTCTGAGATAATACCTGCTGAATATATATCATAAATAATATATTTTTCTAATTCTGCTGGCAATTCTCTATAGCTATTTTTTAATCTAACTAAGCCAGATTGCATAAAATTTATATGTTCTTCAGAGTTAAATTTATCATTAAAAAGATTAATATTAATAATATGAATATCAAATAAGGTTAATAAAGTACGTTTAGTATCGATGAATATTTCATCAATTAATCTGGTATTAATATTATCCTGATTAAAATCATCTATCATATTAAAATTTTTTATTTTAATTTCTTTATAACAAAAGATTTTTACAATATCGTTTAAAATAGGAATAAAATATACAGTCAAATAATCGTTCCAAAAATCATGTTCTGTTAATTGAAATAATCCTTTATCTTTGTTTGATAAAATTTCTACAAATTTGTTTCTGTTATTATTTGAACCAATTATTGAAATAGCCTCTTTTAAACCGCTATTTTTTGCAGGTCCAACCCATATTGATTGAAAAATACTCATAAATGGCGAATCATTTAACATACCACGTATTATTTCATCAATATCACGCTCAATTCTTCTTAAATACTCTTCAAAATACTGCAAAAAAAATGGGGATTGATGTTTTATCTTTTTTAATATTTCTACATTATTTGCAAATATTAATGGATCAGGTTTAGAAAGAGTTTCGAGTTTACTTTTTGGAATTTCTAATATTTCAATTAGTTCTTTCATACTTAATAAAATTGCTTTTTTATTTTCTAAAATAACAAGATATTTTTCATATTGTTGATTTTGATCTTCTAATAATAAATTGATACGTTCTTCTTTTTCTTTTATTTTTTTTACATAATCACTTTCTAAATCTTTGCTTTTATTGTCTTGTTTATCAATATTTTTATTTTTAATAAAAATAGTCTCTTTTATCTTATCCTCATATTCTTTTGTTTTTATTTGATATTCATTAATTGTATCTTTAGATTTTTCGTAATTCTTATTTAAATAAAAAATTGTTGATTTATATATTTTGCAATCTTTATTTAAATTATTAATTGTAGCTTTATATTTTTCACAATCCTCATTTAAAGAATTAATTGTTGCTTTATACTTTTCTCTATTAATATTGGTTTTGTTATAAAAATATGCAAAAAGAATTATTAATATTAAAAAAAATAGAGCAATAAGAAAGGAACTGCTGCTTTTTTCAGATTCATTTTTTACTGAATTGTTATTAACTATTATAGTCTCTAATTTTTGTTCAGATTGTGTTGTATCAGTATAATCTTGGTGTTTAGAAGTTTTTGCTATTTGTGAATCACTGTCTGAAAAAGCATAGTTACAATAAAATAATAGGCTATAACTAAAAATAAATACGATGAAATAATTTTTTAGATTATTCATCTTGATCATATTTTTCCACATAAGGCCACATACTCTCCATAAATACATTATTATTATCTGAAAGATCAATTTTAAGTGTTTGTGTTGCGTCATTTGTCATTTTACCAACTTTAACAATCATTTCATTATCACTATTTATTTTAACACTGACTTCAGCCTCTTTTCCTGAGGGCATTACCAGTGAACGATCAAAATCAAACATTCTTGTTATATAATCATTATTACCTTTGTTCATGTCTTCTTCAGTATTTGAAGAAAAGGATTGAACAAAATATCCTGTGCTTGTTCTACTTAAATTAATTGTGTTTGTTTCTTCATCATTATCAGGGTCTGTATCGTATTTATCAGTATCATATTCGAAAATCATTATTCCATCTTTAATTATTGGTTTAGATTTCACAGGTTTTGTCGAAGGATTTAATAATTCTTTATATTTCCATTTATCAGGATATTTAGGATTTTTATATAAAAACCCATATCTTGCCTGAAGGTTATTATTTTGAAAAATTACACCTGAATTTTCTTGATTTCTATATAATAAAGCAAATTGTAAGGCACCATCTGCTACAATGCTCTTTAGTTTCTTTTGATTATTAATTTCAATATAATAAATATTATCATTATTTGACCATTGTTTTAACTCACTTTTTATTGAATCTCTTAATGTTTTAAATAATGCAGTTCTTCCTGTTAGAAATACAGTATCAATTGGATAATTTCCTTTATTCCTTTTCTGTCCTCCAAATTCATTATATAAATTAAAAAATGTTTTAAAAATATCTTTTGAATTTTTATTAAGAAAGATTTTAATATATTTGTTGTTTCTTATTTGCTGGATATCAATATCAATGTCTTGCTTTAAAACTCCATCTTCAAAATCTGTTTTAAGAATTTTTATTTTATCATTTGTATCAAGTTTTATTTTAATACTATCTCTTATAATTTCTTTTAATTTTCTTCTTGCTATCATGTCTCTTAGATCACCTTTACCAAAAAGTCTGACAGTAAATGGATCATCATTTTTAATGATGTCATTTATTGCTTTTGCAATTGAATAATCTAAAAAGTTTCCTGCTATATGATTACCAATACGGCCAATAATTGTAACTTTTTGAATATCTTTTACTTGTTTAATATTCAAATATGTCAAATCCAGAGTACCAGCCCCAATATCATAAATAAGGACATATTCTTCATTATCAAAGAGCTTCTTTTTTTCATTTAAATTTCGACTTGAACATAAAGTTGATCTATTATTAACGTAGTAACATGCAGCAGCATCTGATTCACTAATAAATTTAATATAATCTTCTTTAAACTCGCCAAATTCAGATTTTATAAGATTTCTTAAATAATCCATATGACGAGGAGTAAAGGTATTTGGAATTGTTAATATGATTTTATTCATTTCTGTATTTTTGTCATTTTCTTTAATATCTTTGATAAATGAAGATATATAGTCCCTAAAAAGAGATTTATATGTATTAACTAGAATATTAGTTACTTTTATTGGGTGATCTTTAAAACGTTTTAATTGTTTTTTATTGTTATCTTCATAATATTCAATTTCATTAATTGCTTTATCTAAAGGAGGTAAAAATTCAGAACCAATTAATGCTTTCATATATGGAATTAAATAAGTATCTAATAATTCATTTTTTGTTGGAGAAAGAAGGATAATATTATCATTAATATTATTGGTATGTATAATACCCTGATGTCGTAAAGCTATTGTTGATGACAAAAAGGGTGTCTCAAATTCCATTATATTATCATTATGATATTCTTTTTGCTGCTTTACTTTTATAAGTCTTTCTTTTAATGATTTTTGAAGATTTAACAGACTAAGATCACCATCATTATTTTTATCAAAAGCAGCTACAATTGCTGAAGTACCAAAGTCAACAGCAAGCCAGTAAGGACCTAAATTTCTTTCAATACTGAAAATAAAATCATGTGAATAAGGTATACCATTTGATGTTATAGCAGCAGCTAAGTCCAAATCATTATCAAAGCATATATCTTGCTCTAAATAATAAAAAGAGATATTACAAGCTAATGGGACAATATCACGTGGAATGTCTTTTATGCGATCGTGTCTAAAGGCAATTGTTATTTTTTCAAATGATTCTTTGTCGTTTTGAAAAACAAAATCAATGCCTGAATTTATTTCTTTAGAGTTTTTATTTCTAATGATAAAAATACTTTCATTATTATTAGTTTGAATTATATTTTTTGAATTATCAAGATATCTAAATTGAACTAAAAAATTATGAATATAAACAGCACCATCTCCACTAACAGCACAATTACCTAATTTAAATGTAAAACATTCATACTCGCCTTTCATGTCTTTTATCCACTGAAGATTAGAAGAAATTTTTGTTTCTTGATCTGAATTACATTCATAATGATTTCCATTATCTAAATAAAATGTATCTAACTTTGTTGTTCTTGTATCCTGTTTAATAATAAAAGATATATCAAAATTATCAAATTTTTCCTTTGTATCATTTTTATTTGCAAATTTATATTCCATAAAAACTTTTGCCAGATATTTTGCACTGCCAATTGGATTTTCAATATTTTCTAAATCAATATAGGCTGGAATAGTAATTTCATTATTGGGCAGTATATTTTGTAAATCATATATATTTTTTGATACTTTTTTTATGTTAAACGAAAACACCTTGTCTTCATCTTCTTCTTTGAAATCACCCTGCATGTCAAAACTATCTAAGGTCTCTTTAATTTCATTAATATCACCCCATTGTATTGTATTGTCATCAGGAAAATTATATAAATTGTCTGCCAGCCCAATAAAATTAATCTTTAATATACAATCAACAAGATTAGTATATTTATAATTTGATTTATTAATTAATTTAAAAGAACCAAATGGAATTTTTCTCTCTCTTCGATGCTCAAATCCTGTACGAAAATCTGACTCTGACTCTAACTCTGACGCTGACTCTGACTCTGACTTTGACTTTGGACTTAAATCAAAATCCCCATTAAGCTGGCTTTCTGATTTATCAAAAGCTATTTTCATTTCATATTCTTCAATAATTTTTTCTTGTGTATCGGGTCTAAACTGATATTTTAAAACAAATGATATCATTCCATTATTTCTATTAATGTCCAGATAGTCACTAATTTGAGAAGGATCAAAAATAATTTTATAGTCATATTTATTAGAATTAATCATAAAATCATTGAAATGACTTTTTGATTCTGAACCGCATTCAAGTTCAATTAATTTTGCAATATTATTAATTTCAATATTTGGATCGTATTGAGTAATTTCTATCCAGAGTTTATGAAACTTTACGCTAATACGAGGTTTCATTAATTTAATAAAACCGATTTTTACTGGTTTTTCAGGAATTGTGATGCTTTTGTTTTCCAAAATTCTTTTGGACAAGGAATTGTCATCAGTAAATTTTATATATTGTGATGCTAATTGTTTCACTATCATATCCTTTCAATATTGAATTTAACGATATAATAATATTTCAAATAATATATTTAATGTAAAAAAATGATTAAATAAAACATTATGTAAAGATTATTTCAGAATCATCAATATTATATTCTCTTATTACCATTTTTTTAATTATTTTAATAAAAACTACTAAGAAAGTCATAACAATAAAAAAAATCATTATTACAATGCCTATATTATTATAATAAGCTTGAATCTTTCTTTGGTCTTTTAATTTAAAATATTTAACGCCCCATTTAAACAGAGTATCTGATAAAGGAATTCCCCACCAGATTGATAAATTTTTTTCAAAACTCACAGGTATTGATACATTCAAACCTTCAGCCCCTTGACTTTTATCACCATCTGGATGTAATTCAAAACAGTCATAAATATCATCTTTCCAATGTACCCAACATTTTAATTCAATAGAGTTATTTTGATATTTAGAAGCATATGGGAGGTCAAAATTAACAATTACTTGATTATTTAAGTTAGTATATATTTTTTGATTTATCATTCCATTTTTATCAACCAGTTTAACTTCAAGTCTTGTAATATCATAGTCATTATTATTTATTGGGCTGATTACAAAGTCAGATTGATAACCATTTAGTACTCTTTTAAATTCTACATTATTATTATTAAATTGTAATACATGAGCAAGTGTAAATGTCTTTGTATTTGGTTTTATTTCGAATATTTTCATCTTAATTGTATCATTACTTTTTTCACCGCCTTTTTTAATTGAAATAATTGGTTCGCTCCATGAAAAATTTGCTTGAATTTTTTGAGCTATTGATGTTGCATATGTAGAATTTTTTATTTCATTATAATGTTCTTTTGCAGATGCTAACATCTGGTTAAGTTCATCAATTGGATTACCTACACCGCAATAATCTTCATCTGTTACAATTATAATAAAAGTCTTGTTTACAAGCATTTTGGGATCTTGATTGCTTAAATAGTTTAAGCTCATTGGAATTGAAAAAGAAATGCCAGACCAAAACATTGAAAAAAATTTTTCAGATATGTCATAATGCCTTTTTGCATTTGCAATAATTTTATCATTATTAAACATACCTTGATTAAATGAAGTGCTATATATATATTTTGTATTAGAATTTATCTCAATGTCATGTATAAAATTTTTCTTAAAATCAGGACTATTTTTAGGCATTGCAAAACTGACTATTGATAAGTAATCTCCTTGTTGTAATAATTTTCTGCCTTTATCGTATTCTTTAATAAAGCAGTAATAATCTAAATCATTTGTAACAATCTCATTAAATCCATTTATTTTATTTATATTATCATCTTTTGAGCCGCCATCCATTGATCCGCTTCGATCAATTAAAATTATTACATGGTGTTTAAAATCATTTGCTTTTGTTTCAACAAAAAAGCCAAATAATATAAAAATTATTAAAAATAATACTAAACGATTCATATATTTTTCTCCTCTAAATGAATAGACTCATTAATTTGAATGTCGCTTTTATCTAAATTGCCTTTAGGGATTTTAACAAAGACTTTTACATTAGTAGAATCAACCTTGAATTCAATAATAATCTTAATATCTTCTAAATTTCTCCCATGGGCATATATTTCAGGTAATTTAATTTTTCCAATAAGTGTATTATCTTCAATCAATTCACCATTGCCCTGATAAACTTCAAGCTCATTAGCTCGAACAAGCTTTTTCTGATTATCAACAAAATTGATTGGCTCGTATATTTTTTTTGCAGTAGCAGGAACTATGGTATTAGCTTTCATAATAACGCTAAACTTATGATAATTTGTATATATTCCTAAACTATGACTGGTTCTTTCGATAATATTAATTTCTTTTTGGACTGGCAGAAAGGAGGTTTTGTATTTTTTGTCAAGCAAATATGCTGAATATATTGCTGCTCCTTTTGCCACTGAAAGATATAAAGAATCATGTAAATTAGTGCTTAAGTTAAGATAATTAGCATTTGGAAAAGTATTTTGTAATATTTTCTGAAAAAAAGGAATATTTGTTGACCCCCCAACAGGTAGAATTTTTGTTACATTATTTTCAGATAATTTTGTTTTATCTAAGGTTCTATGTATAATTTTTTCAAATTTTTCATAATAATTTTTTTTATTATTATTTTGTGACAACAATGAATCAAATTCAGATCTTTTTATTTTTGTATCAACGTTCTTTCCACAAGGTAAACCAGTAATAATCAGATAAGCTTCTTTTTGAAAAGACAAATTTTCTTTTGCAGATTTAACTTCTTCTCTGATTTTTGACCTTTGTTTTTTTATCATTTTATCACTTAGATTCTCAGTTGTAATATTTTCTCTTTTAATAATATAATCCTCAAGTAAAGAATCAAAATCTTCACCACCAAAACTATCATCGCCATCTGTTGATAAAACCTCGAAATTTATTGAATTTCCTGTTATATTAAGATTGATTAATGTTAAATCCAGAGTTCCCCCGCCAAGATCAAAAATTAATAAATTATCATCAATAGAAGAATCCATGCTGTCTATAGCGTAGCTCAATGCTGCTGCTACAGGCTCAGGTATTAGACCTGTCAATTCAGGACGTTCTTCAATAGGAAGATTTGCAAATTTATCAATATTGGACACAGCCTTATTTACAGCAAGCCTAATATTATTATTTTGATTTTGTGTAAAATGATATGGAACTGAAACAGCTATTCCCGATGGGTTTCTAAGTCCTGTGCTAATACTGGAATGAAACATTGCTTTGATAATTTCAGAAGTTATATCAATTGGGGAAAATGAATTCTGTCTAAGAATAATATTTTTAGAAGCATTATCCATTTTTCTTTTTACTGCTGTTACAACATTTTCTGGTTCAGAGATTATCTTTTTATAAGCTCCATTACCAACAATAAAATCATTATCCGCATCCAGATAAACAACAGAAGGCATTAATGCACTATTTTGATCATTAAAATTGTAAACAAGGCTGCCCAAAGACTTTGATGTATTAGTCCATTTTGCCATTGAACTGTTTGATGTACCTAAATCAATTCCTATTGGCGGATTTTTTTCATAATTATAAGTAAAATTTTTTACTTCTACTGGTAAAGATTTTTTTTCCATAATAATTACTCAATTATTTTTTACTACAATTACATCCACAGGTTTAATTACAAAGCTTTTCTTTAAATCATCAAACTTAAAACCTGCATTAATTACTTCTTTTATTGTATTATTTTTAAGTTCATTATCTGGTTCAGATTCCAAAAAAGGAGTATGAATATCCTCATTAAAAACATCACCTCGCTTGCAATCAACAGGTTCGATATTTAACTGCTCTTTAAGATAATCTAAAAATAAATTTATTAATTGATTATAAATTATACCCCATTTTGTGAAATACGAACTGTATTGATTTAAATCAGACTCAAGAGTTTTTTGATAATTATTTTTTGATTCTTGTATATTTGTAAGTGCTTTTAATAAAGAATTTTGCAAAAATGAAAAATACTTCTTTTCAAATTTATCTGCTATTTCAATTGCTTTTAAAGAAATTTGAAAATTTTCTTGAAGATAATTTTCTGCATTATCGAGATGCTTTTCAAGGTCAGGTATAGTCTGACTAATGGTATCACTAAACAAAAATTTAATTATTTCTTTATCATTAAAAGTTTTTAATTCTTTATAAAGAAATTGCTCTTCATTTGCCATAAATGATAGAAGCCCTGACATATCTTTTTTTATATTATTATTTAATTGTTTATATATTAAAAGTATAGTGTTCAGGAATTGCTTTTGTATTGATCTCACAGGCTCAGGCATATTTATATCGTTAATTCTATAATCAAGATCAGAAGCTGTTCTAATATTAACACCTGGTAATTGTTGAAGGCTGTCTTCAATATTTTCCTTATTAATATATTTAATATCATCTATAAGTTTATATAAGAGATTTATATTATTTCTATCATTTATATTAATTGGAAATGTAAGTAATTTTCGGTCTTTTTCAGTATTATTATTTTCAAGAATTTCTAAAAATTCAAAACAAAGTTCATCATCAACAGTTTTTAAAATTTTTAATAAATATGATTTCCAATGCTGATACTTTTCTTGTGCAGTGTTGATTTGTTGAATATTTTTATCATAACCATGTTCTTTCATAAAATTCAATTTTTCAACATATAGATTATAAGCTTCAATTCTTTGATCTATTTCTTTTTCTGAGTCTTGTTGTTGAACTCTTTGCTCTGATTCATTTTCTTTATCTGAGTCTTGTTGTTGAGCTCTTTGCTCTGAGTCATTGGATATGGTATATTTTTTTATTATTTCAGCAATGCTATTGATAGTTGACAGGATTTTTGATATATCAATTTCAATATTAGATTTTAGAATATTCATTGTTTCATTGTTGCTTTGTTTAACAAAATTTGACAATTCTGAAATATTATTCAAGATTATTTCTTTATGTTTATTATATAAACTGATTATTTCATTAATAAGTCTAATAATGTCCTCCTTTTCATTTGTCTGTATAATTTTAAGTGTATCATCTTTAATTTCATTAAGCTGGTTAATAATAAATGAATTTTTTGATATATTTTCTGATAAAGAAAGCTCTGTTTTATTGCAGCTTGAAATAATTTCATTAATTTTAATCTGAGACTTCTCATTATTGCCTGTTAATTCATTTATTATTTCATTTTTTTCACCTTTTATGGCTTCAATGGCTTTAATAAAAGCTTTTGAAAAATACTCTTTTAACAGATCATCAATTTGCTGATATAATTTATCATTTTTTAATTCTAAGTCATTATTATTAAATGGACTTTGTGTTTTTCCTGATTTCAATATTTGATCTTTAATATTTTTTAAACCTTCATCTAAATCAGCAAGTAAAGGTAAATTTTTAGATAAGATTCTTTCAATTTCTCTATAATTTGTTTTTGATTCATTAACTTCAGTCAGGAGTTTATTTTCATAATTGATTAATTTATCATTATTATCTATTTGAAAATCATGAATAATTTTTATTTCACTTTTCACATTAGACAAACTGCTTGAAATGTCTTTTTCAATTTTATTAAAGCATGATTTAAAGTCTTCATAAGATTTATTCTCTTTTTGCATTAAACATAAATCAGTTATTTGAGTTTGTATTTTTTCCATTTGTTCGACTAAAGGTATAATTTTGGAAAAATAATCAAATAATAATGATTTAATATTTTGATACTCATTATCACTTAACTTATCTTTATTTTCAATAGACAGCCCTGAATTTGAAAAATTTCCATTTTTTTTATTAATTTCAAATAAACTTTTTATATATTCAGATATTTTTTCATAAGAATTTATTATTTCTTTTTTAAAAGTATTAATATCTTCAGATGAAAGAGCATAATTACGATATCCTTTATCAATATTATCAAGTCTATTTATAATAGGAGAAAATTTTGAATCAATATGTTCTTTTATTGTTTTAATTTGCTCATAATCAAACTTATTATCTGACTTTTTAGGAAAAAATAACACAAGAACATTTGTTATAATTAATATTAGAACCAATATATCCATTTTTTACTCCTCATCTGAAAAATTAATAAAAAATTCTATTCACATAGTTTTAAATCTGCTTCTCTAATAAAATCTGATTTATCAGCATTTCCCTGTTTAATATTTATAGTAACAGTTATTATGGAACTATCTTTTGCAGTAAATGTTATATGAATAGGGATATTGCTTAAGCTTCTGCCATGAGTATATATATCTTCTAATTCGATTTCTCCAACCTTTGAATAATCGTTTGGTTCACCTTGTAAAACAACAATTTTTTCAAGAATAGCTTTTTTTCCATCATCAGATAATTTAGTTGGTTCGAATTTTTCTGTTTTTGAGGAAGGTGTAAGAGAATTATCTTTTAAAATTGAAAAAAACTTTCCTTCAAGGTCAATTCCTAATTGATGGGGTGTTACCATTTCGATTTCAATATTATCCCATTTATCAAGATATTTTCTTGGTTTATTTTCTTTTGCCAGTTTTTCATCAAGCAGATATGATGCATATATAGTTGCACCTTTTACAACAGCAAGGTTAATATCACCAGCATCCTTTAATTTGTTTATACCAAATTTATCGACAATGATTTCTTTTATTCTTGGAATTTGGGTTGAGCCACCTACTGCAAGAACATAATCAATATCAGAATATGAAAAATCAGCTTTTTCAAGAACCTTTTCTAATTTAAATTCTATTTCTCCAATATAATCTTTTTTAATTCCTGATTTTCCTGAAATACAGCTTTCAAAATCAGAGCGTTTAACAGGATCTATTTCTATGCTTTTTCCACCAATTGCTTGTGGTATTGTTAAATCAGTTCTTTTTACACCTGCTAATGTATGTTTGACATCTGTTAAAGCTGGTTGGATTGATTTCAGAGCTCTATTTTTTGTTTTATCATCCAGTTCATCAAGATTAATATTTTCATGATCGCACATCCATTTAAAAAAGCTATGATCAAAATCTTCACCACCCAATCTATCATCACCATCAACAGCTTTAACTGTAAATTTAATTTTTTTATCTTTTTGTTCCAGTGTGAAAATAGTCAGATCAAATGTTCCTCCGCCAAGGTCAAAAACTAAAATATTTTCTTTATTGTCACCAGCATCTCTATTAAAAGCATAGTCTAAACCAGCGGCAATAGGTTCACCAATTAATTCCAAAAAAATATCATCTACAGAACCTTGAATTTTTCGATCTTTATATAATGCCCTGATTGCCTTTAATGCTGCTTCTTTTGTATTAATGTTTTGATGCTGTTTAAAATAATATGGAACTGAAACAACAATACCAGCAGGAACATATTGCCCTTTACCTTCAACACCATCAACAATATCAAGAAGATGCATTAATATTTGAGCAGAAATATCTACAGGGCTGAACTCTTCTTCAAGAATACTGTATTTATAATTTGCATCATCCATTTTTCTTTTT
>Ga0272440_1002417_pt1 | contig 14560 bp, 9 predicted proteins | sample SSMMMBAug17_FD_192440 | JGI IMG/M metagenome (GOLD analysis project Ga0272440, IMG submission 192440) | Marine sediment archaeal communities from Little Sippewissett salt marsh, Falmouth, MA, United States - SSM-MMB-Aug17 | ecosystem: Environmental > Aquatic > Marine > Wetlands > Sediment ...
ATTTTAAAATCTTCAAATGATACTTTGGATGAATCTTCCTTATTACCAGGTGACAATAATATAAATAAAAAGCAATTAAATGATAATTTAGAAAAAAATAATGAAATTGATTCTTATCAATTTGATGAAAAATTTATACAAGACAATACTGAAAGATCTGAAGAATTATTAAAAGATACTCAAATTATTAATAAACCATTCTTAAATAAAAACAGCAACAAAAAATTACTTGCTTTAATAATAATATTTTTTATTATCGCTTTTACTTTATCTTTTATTTATATGATTTTTTACAGAACATTGACAATAAATTCCTCTCCTGAAAAAGCACATGTATATATTGAAGGAATTTTAAAAGGTGAAACACCAATTAGCGTTAGACTTCCATATGGCAAATATGATGTTCTTTTGATGAAAGATGGCTATTATAATTGGGAAGCTCAATTGATTAATTACAATAATAACGTTTATCTAATATCATTAATAAAAATAAATATAAATGAGAATTTATAGAATAATAAACAGGAGATAATAGTGAATCATACAATCAATATAAATGTTGTAAAAAAATATTTGTTTATTCAATTAATTTTTATAAATATTTTCTTTATACAATGCTTATTAACATTTCATGAATGTCACGCATCTTTGTCAATAGGTAAATCATTACCATGTTTATTATTTCGGAATAAATATAATAAAACATATGATTTATGTAAAGACATAAAAAAAAATGCTATTCTTTATTTTTTTGACATTGAATCTAAGCCATGTCAAGAAGGATTAATGCGTTTATTATATATGAGAGAAGACTTAAAAAAAAATGGTTTTGAAGTTATTCCTGTAGCGAATTCTTCAAAAGATATTAAGATGTTTTTATCTAACAACATGTCTATCTATTTTGAAAAAAAATCAGGATTTTTTGATCGATTAACCATATTGCCAACTATTTATATCATTAATGCAAATAGAGAAATAATTGGATTATTCCAGGGGCAAACATATTCAAACAAATCAGATATTTTAAAAATTACCAACGAACATTCAATTAAAAAAAGACCTGCTCCTAAAGAAATTAGTCAGGTAGTAGAATGTTTACCCAAAATTGATCATGTAAGATTTTATGAAATTATCGCTATATTAAATGCTTCAATTGAGAATTATAAACTATCAATAGAATCCTATATACAATCAATAAACAAAGCAGAACAAATGCTTAGGAAAGATAATAAATCTTGTGAATTATGGACTGGTATTGGCAGCGTTTTTGAAAGTATGCAGGAATGGGGGCAGGCAAATAAAATGTATAGCAACGCTGCTATATGCAACAATAATGATCAAATGGCTTTGTATTTGGAAAAGAGATCGTATGAGAAGATGAGATATCAAAGCTCTTTGGAAAGAAAAAAAAGAATAGATATTATTCTTAAAGAACTGGAAAATAGATATCGTAAAAATAATAGTTTTTTTTCTACTATAGGTAGAATGTTATCATTTGATGAAAATGATGAATGGACTTCAAAGCCAAAAGTAGTATCATTTATAATTTACAAAACAGATGTATTACCAGTGCGAGAAGGCTTTTTTGGATATTTTATAGAATTACTTTCTGATAAAATTGAAAAGTCAGGTCAAATAGAAGTTGTTGAAAGAAGTGTATTTGATGAATTGTTAAACGAATGCAAAATAGGAAGTTTGAGCATAGCTAATAAAAATTCAAAACTAAGGTGTGATAAAATTAAACAATCGATTTTTAAAATTAGAATTTCTTTTCTGTTAAATCAATTCTTTTTAAGATTTATTGAAACCGAAACAACAGTAATTAAAAAAGTATTTTCACAGAAAATTCATTCATGGAACAACAATATCGAAATAAATAAATTAACTGAAGAAATTTTAAATTTTGTTAATGATGAATACCCTTTACAGGGCTACCTTGGATGGGCTGTTGATACTAACGATGCTATTATTAATCTTGGAAGTAAATCTGGTGTTCAAAAAGGTGATATCTTTGATGTTATTAACTTTAAATATTTGAATATTAGAGGATCAAACAGCTGTATGTTTCCATTTTTTTCAAAACCTAAAATTGGCTCATTAAAGAAAAAAAATGTAATAGCTCAGGTTAAAGTTATTTCCGTTGAACAAGATTTTTCTTTTGTAAAAGTAATTAAGAATAATATTAAAAACAAAAATAAAATGTATAAAATAATTAAAAAAAAAGGATTACATATTTGAAATATAAATTCATTTTGTTTATGATTGTTTTATCTATTTCTTTAGGCTGTACAATATATAGTAAACAAAAAAAAAATATTGTTGCTGTATGGGATTTAGCTGGTATAGATAGCACGTTATTAAAAAATGTAAATGAAATATGCCCATATGCCCATTATATTGTTGATATCTTAAACAAATCTCAAAATTTTGATGTTGTTGAAAGAGAAGCTTTATGTTCTATTATCGAAGAATATAATATTCCTACTCCTATCACAGATGAAAAAACTCGTCTAAAAATAGGTAAAATCGCCGGCGCTAAATTTATGGTATTTGTTGAAATCTATCTCAAACCTAACCCATGGCTCCATTTAAGATTATCTGAGGTTGAAACTGGAATTATTCAAAAGATAGTTGAAAGGCCTATTCATCAAGAGGAATGTATTCAGTTAATTTTTAATTCTACTAAAGAATTGTTTAGTATGTGAAAATTATTGAACAATATAAGATATTTAGAAGAAACTTTTTTTATGGAGAAATTTTTATGTATCGTTTGGTATTATGTTTTATTATTATATTAAATTTATGTATGAATTTAATTTCAGCCAGAGCTGAAAAAAATTGGGGTATAAATTATTATAACATTGGCGTCTTTTTATATGAAGAAGGTGATTATGACAAAGCTTTGAAGCATTTAAAAAAAGCAAATCAATTAAATCCAACTAATGCTCATTATATCCACTATTTAGGTAAAACCTATATGCAACTCCAAATGTATGATGAAGCTGGAAGGTATCTATATAAAGCACAGCAAATTAAACCCGATTTATATGGCTTAAAATATGATATTGCTTTATTAAAATATAATACTTCATTTTTTTCAAAAGCAGCAAAATTATTTATTGAAATTATTAATGAAAATCCATCAAATACCCTTTCCCAATATCATGCAGGTATGTGCTTTTTTAAACAAAAAAAATATAGAAAAGCTGCTAAGTACTTCAATAAAGTTTTAGAAGAGAACTCATCCATTAAATCTAAATGTTCTTATTATTTAGGAATTATTTATTATAAAACAGGAGACATTAATAAAGCAGCAGAACATTTTCAATATGTTAAAACAAATTCGATTTCAGAAGATTTAAGACAGGAAGCTTTACAATGGCTTAGAGTAATTGAAAATAAGCAAAATGAAAAATCATACAAATTATTTATAAAACTCAGCACTCAATTTGATGATAATATTGGTCTTTTAGTTATAAATAATAATATTGATCAAAACTTTGATGAAGATCAATTTACACGAAAAAGCGACTTTATTACAGAAGGTTATTTAGCTTTTAATTATAATCTTGTTAAAGCAAATGTATTTCAATTTCAAGTAGGATTAAATCATTTTGAACGAATGCATTTAAATAGTGACCATAAAGAATTTAACCTTTCAGGAAGCATTTTTAATCTTAGTTCTTCGTATGACTATTATCCTTTTTCTATAAGTTTACATTATTTTCCTACTTATTGTAGGCGGGGCTCTGAGCGATACCTTGATCGACAAGAATTTCAACCAGAATTATTTTTTAAATTAAGTGAAAGCACTGTTTCACGAGTATATTATCGTTTTGATAAAGACAATTATAAACATTTTAATAATAAAAATGGGGTATTTAAAGAATTACATTTTGATCTTTATCATAATCTTAAAATAAAAGAAGGTTATCTCTTTGGAGGTATAGGTATTGGAGGTTATTCAGCTTCTAATGACGATCATTCTTATAACCATTTTAAAGTCAGAGCAGGTATTTCATTGAATCTAATATGGAATATTAATATGAATTTTATTGGAAAATTTTTTGATAAAAATTTTGATAAAGTTGATTCATATTACGAGATGATCAGAAATGATGAAAAATTTTTTACTTCAATCTCATTTACTAAACAATTTATCTATGATTGGTTGTCTCTAAGTTTAGAACATCAGTATATAAATAACCATTCAAACATCAAATATTATGAATATGTTAAAAATTTAATAAGTGCATCTATTGTAATAAAAAAATAGATTAACTGTCTATCAACTTGAATTAACAAGTCAATTTAGAAAGGCAGATATTATTATGACAACTTGGTTAAAGATATTAAAATTCTCATATTTTATATTGATTTTATTTATTAGTTCTTTTTATGGAAAAGTATCAGGCTCAGCACATAGTTCTACTGAATCTTTGATCTCAAAAAATATGAAAATTCATGCTATTTACCAGCCTACATTCGGATTAAAAGTAGGTACAGTATCATTGGTTCAAGGCCTTGCTATTGTTTATCATGAAAAAAGTGATGTTGGATATCATGTAAAAAAAAATATACCTTTGTATTATAAAGATACAATTATCACATCAGAATCTTCTCGAATACAAATATTTTTAAACAATGGAAGTATTATAAATATGGCTTCAAATACAAAATTGACACTTTTTAATTATATTGCTGATTCCTCAAATAATACCGCAACTTCATATCTAACTGTTTATTCTGGAAAAATTCGAACGAAATTTAGTAATAATAATAACTTTAAATATCAAATAACTATGTTAAAAACCAATACAGTAGTAGTAAAAGCATTTCCATCTGATTTTCTTATAAATACAAATATGGAACAAACAGAAATTATTAGCCTTTCTTACGCAAATATGCAAATATCTCCTATTGAAACACCTAATAATATTAAGACAATCGATTCTTCTTATATGCAAATTATAGTTCAATCTAATCAATTGATTAAATATATTAGTTTACCTTATGACATTATGACTATCAATAATTTAATTAACAAATGTATGCCTTTGCCATTGAAAAAATTTCAGACAAATCATCAAGAAAAATATAATGCAAAGCAAGTAACATTATCTGATATTTCAGTCGAGAAAAAAAGCAATGGGTATCAATTATTACAATCTGGCAAAATTGATGATGCTGTAGTTGCGTTAGAATCTGTTTTAAAAAAAGAACCAGGTGATCCTTATTCAATATTATATTTAGGTCTTGCTTATCTGTATCAAAAAAAATTTGAAAAAGCTCTTAATATATGGCAGAAATTTAGAGATAAGAAGCAACCTTATGTTGAACAGGAAATTCAACGTGAATTGACTCTATTGCAATACAAAGTAAGTTATCAGATTGCAGAAAAAGCACTTAATAAAGAAATAAATCTTGGAAAACCTGCACAAAACACTATTGCTGTCTGCTATTATGAAGATTTATCTCCTAATAAAACTTTAAGACCTTTTCAAAAAGCAATGACTTTAATGTTGATTTCTAATTTATCTAAAATAAAAAATCTTCAAGTTGTGGAACGTCTCCAATTACAGGCATTACTTGATGAATTAAGACTTTCAAAATCACATATTGTTGATAAAAATAACTCAATAAGAATTGGGTATTTATTAGGGGCTGAAAATTTAGTAGTTGGTACTCTTGTAAGTGGGAGTATTCGCGTTACAACTTGTCTGACTTCTGTAAGCGAACAAAATGTTATTTCTACAATGTCTGATACAGTTGATCGTGATCAATTTTTTAAGCTGCCAATGATAATTACACTAAGAATTGTTAGTATTTTGTCTTTAGATTTGTCTCAAGATGATATTAAATCAATTAGTGAACCACAAACAAAAATTTATGAAGCTTTCGTTGATTTTTCCCGCGGATTAGATGCTATGGATTCAGGTAACTGGAAAATGTCACGATATTATTTTAATCGAGCACTACAAGCTGACCCTAATTTTTCAATGGCAAAAACAAAAAGAGATTCATGTCCTTTGCCTTCAACTCCAAATATTGAATCAATAAAGCGTATGACACCATCTCAATTTATCAAGCTTGTTGGTAATGCTGTTATAAAAAGTATTGTACAACAGAGAGAAATGGATGGATATATTTCCTATGAAAAGGAAAATGAAATAAAAGAAATAAAAGAATTAATGAAAGATCAATCAGAGGAAAAGTTTGAAGAAGATACAATAAATATAATTGAAACACATCAAGAAAATGAAACAAAAATAATACCTGGAATATCTAATTTTCCAAAACCTCCCGAATTTTAATAAAAGTTATGTTATTTTAAGCATTTATTAAAGGAGTTTATTATGAAAACTTACAAAATAACTGTTCTTGTATTGATGTTAATAATTTTTATCTGCCCATTTATTGTTCATGCACAGAATAATGAAGAAAGAGAAGCATTAGAAAAATTTTACGATAACACAACTTTATCTGATTCTTCGTGGTTTAATGATACAAACTGGCTTGATAAAAATTCAGATATATGCGATTGGTATGGTGTTGTCTGTGATGCTCAAAAGCTTCATGTAAGAGAACTAAATCTCAGCAATAATAATCTTGATAATTCATATTCCGATGGTAGATATGTTAAAGATGTTTTTAAACAGCTTGAAAATTTAAAGGAATTAAGAGACATAAATTTAGATAATAATCAAATGAAAGGTGATATTCTTGAAGGCTTAATTTCAATTAATACAGTTGAACATATTAATCTTTCATATAATGCTCTAACTGGAAAAATACCACCAAAATTGTTAACTCACAATTCACTTAAATACTTATATTTAAATAATAATCAACTTACAGGTAATATACCATATATTCAAAAGAGCTATTATGATGATGATTCAAAAATACTGGCTATTAACCTTGCTCATAACAAATTGACTGGTTCAATCCCTCAATCTATTGATAGACTAATTAATATCGAGACATTATGTCTTAACAATAATATGCTTTCAGGTTATATTCCTGAATCCATTGGAAAGTTACTCAATCTACATGCGTTATATTTAAATGGAAATTTACTTACTGGCAGCATTCCAGAAAAATTTCTTAATCTTAAAAATTTAAATGAATATATATTTGGAAAAAAAATTCAAGGGCTTGATTTAAGATGGAATGCACTTTATTTATCAGATCAATCTTCATATGAATTAGAAGAATTTTTAAATGAAGTTCAAATTGACAGTTATTGGTTAGAAACTCAAACTATTTGCCCTAAAAGTTTTACTGCTATTGCTTATTCAATAAGTTCTGTAACTTTAGGCTATTCAGCTGTTGCTTTTCAAGATTATACAGGTGGTTATGAAATATATTATGATTTAACATCTTATTCAAATGAGAGTCTGACTGATACTATACCTTACAGTTATTCCATTGTTACAAGTGATAAAAGTATTGAAAAAATAACAATTAATAATTTGAAACGTGACAGGAAATATTATTTTCGTATTAGAACGATTACTTACAGTCATATTAATAATAGTAATATTGTTAAAAGCGAATTTTCAGAAGAAATTGATGAAACACCTCGAAATTATCCGCCTGAACAGCCCACTGCTATAAATAGCCAAAAAAAATATGATCAATCTCAAATTACTTTACAAACAAGTCCTTATATTGATCCAGAAAATGATAAACACCTATTATCATACTGGGAAATATGGAAATCTGATAAAAAGTCGATTTATTATTCATCAAATAGAATATCTGTTTGCTCTGGCTATCTAACAACACCTGAATATATCAATTATTCTGTTTGTTATCAAACTGATATTGATTTAACTGAGATTACTGTTAATCTTGAAGAAGGTATGAAATATAAATGGCGAGTTGGTTATAAGGATTCAGGAAGTGGAAAAATCAGTTATTCAAGAGAATATTCCTTTACAGTTGGAAAAACAATTACAGATGATAGTGATGAGTTAAAAATAAAACCAGGTATTAAAATATCAGATTATAAAATGTATTCTTATCACATGTGGCTTGCTAAATCTGATGCAAAAAATTTTTTTAATGAAATACAAGATATTAATGATTATGCACAAAATTATCATATAGCAACATACGATCCTGAAATGTGCGATAAAAATGGATCAGATTGTTATGTTGAATATGGAGAAGGCTTATCTTTAGAACCAGGAAGAGCTTATTGGATTGTAGCTAGAAATGGTATTTCATTAACTGTTACTGGCATCAGAGTTGCTATGAAAGAATTTGATATCTCACTTAAATACAACGAAACAGATGGAAGAAATATGATCTCATGTCCCAATTATGCAGATTATGACTGGGGCAAAATAGAAGTCTGGAAGTACTTTAAAGATAAACAAATGGAATTTATAGGACTTATCAGCAATAACGATGCTATTGAAAATTATATTGATAATCGTTTATTTGAATGGAATGGAAGAGGTTATTTAGTCATTGTAGATGAACCAGGTGTTTATGAAATGAAAAAATACAAAGGATATTGGGTTAATGCAAAACAAAAGGATGTCGTATTAAGGTTTACACCTGATGCCATTAACCCTGACAATACATACAAGTCACAACTGTTATCAAAGCACTTGAAATACCAAACCATTGATGTTAATAATAACTATTCATTTGACATTCCTCAACCTCCTCATGTTAAACATTTTACATATAATTACAATACATTCAAACATTACAACAAACAAGATAGTTGTAAAAATAAATCATCTAAAAGCAATATATCAACACATCAGAAATCAATACATTTTATAAACATACCTCCATATGGTAATCGAATACAAAATGTCTCAGGTATTGTTAATAATGTAAATAATGACAATTTCAATATAATTGTGTATATTTTTCAACAAACTTGGAAAATCAAACCCAATACTACTAAACCTTATACTATTATAAATCCTGATAACACATGGACTTGTGATATTACAACATCAATGGGGGATCATAAAGCTACTAAAATAGCTGCTTTTTTAATATCAAAAGGATATAAGCCATCATTAATAAATAATAAATTCAATTTACCCCATGAAATTTTTGAAAATGCTGTGGATTATATTGAAATAAAGCGTAGTAATATAAAATAATTATAGGGATATCAAAATGAATCTTTCTCATACAAAAACGAAATTTTGCAATTCAAACATAACAACGATCGGCAGAGGTCCTCATAATGATATCATATTCAACTATCCTCAAATTTCATGGGATCATGCTATTCTAATTTTAACAGATAATGGATGGAAAATTGAAGATTGTAAAAGCACAAATCATACTTTTGTAAATGATCGAACTAAGCCTGTATCCAATGCTATTATATCGAAAGAAGATATTATTTACTTGGGATCATTCAAAATATCCGCAAAAAAATTAATTGAATTAAAAGAACAATCTGATCTAGGATTAAATAATGTAAAAGAAATTAATGTTACAAAACAAGAGATCATTTTTGGAAGGGATCCATCTTCTGATGTTTATTTAAACTACCCTCAAATATCATGGCACCATGCTAAACTTGTTCAAAAGGATTCTAAGTTTATTCTCAAAGATTTAGGAAGTACCAATGGAACATATGTGAATGGGCAAAAAATTACATCCCGGGTTGTTAATCAAGATGATGTTATTACATTAAACTCTTTTTCATTTAACTTAAAACATAAAAAAATTATTAAAAGCGATTTAAGGGAAAATTTTCGAATTGATGCCGATAATATTACTTTTGAAGTCATTACTAAAAGAAAAGAAAAGAAAAAGATTTTAGATAATATTACATTAACAATTTATCCATCAGAACTTGTCGGGTTAATGGGGCCTGCTGGTGCTGGAAAAACTACTTTAATGCTAGCTATGAATGGTTATCTGCCTCCTACCAAAGGTTTTTCAAAAGTTAATGGTATTTCATTATATGGCAACTATGACGTCTTTCGTGGGAATATTGGCTATGTACCACAGGATGACATAATTCACTCTGAATTAACAGTTTATGAAGCCCTTTATTATACTGCACGTCTGCGTCTTCCTTCTGATACGACACAAGATGAAATCGATATGCTTATAGAAAAAAATATGACTGATCTAGGTTTGATAGATAAAAATAAAAATCTTGATATTCGAAATATTATCATTGGTTCTCCAGAAAAAAAAGGGATAAGCGGTGGGCAAAGAAAACGTGTCAATCTTGCAATGGAATTATTAACTGCTCCAAGTATACTGTTCCTTGATGAACCAACTTCTGGACTTTCATCACAAGATGCTCTTATTGTCGTTGATATATTACGAGAATTATCAGAAAAAGGAAAAACAATTATATTAACTATCCATCAGCCAAGTTTAGAAGTTTATAAAAAAATGGACAATGTTATTATTGTTTCATCTGGAAAACTTATGTATTTTGGTCCTACTTATCCTGACTCTTTAATATTTTTTAATCCTGATAAGGATGCTGATATTGTTAACAAAAATGCTGACTATGCATTAAAAGGTCTTTCTGAAGAACATGAATCCTATTGGCAAGAAAAATATAATGACAGCATTTACAGGATTAAATATATACAACAACGTAAGGACAATCGACATCATCAGTCTGCTTATATTAAAAATACTCGCTTAAAGACCAAACGATTATTTGATTTTAAACAATGGTGGATTTTAACTAATAGAAATTTTGTTATCAAAAGAAAAGATATTGTTAATACCGCAATGTTATTTATTCAAGTTCCAATAATTTCATTATTGATATCAATTGTATTTTACAAGTCCCCGATTCAATATCATTGTATCCCTTTGTTTTTAATTATTATTTCAGCTTTGTGGTTTGGAATTTCGAATTCCGCCAGAGAAATTGTATCTGAACAATCCATATACAAAAGAGAACGAATGGTTAATTTAATAATTTCATCTTACATTTTTTCTAAAATTGTGGTTCAAAGTTTTTTCTGTTTTTTTCAATGTCTTATATTGCTTGGCATTGTATATTATTGTTTGGATTTTCATGGTGAATTTAAATTATTATTACTTGTTACATTTTTATCGTCATTTATTGGAGTTACTATTGGACTGTTTATTTCTACAGTAACCAAAACAGAACAACAGGCAATAACTATTGTTCCATTAGTATTAATCCCTATGATTATTTTGGGAGGAGGCATTATACCTGTTTCTCATATGAATAAAACCAGTAAGGCATTGTCTTATTTAGTACCTTCCAGATGGTTGTATGAACAAATCGTTCATGTTGAAGATTTAGGAGCAAATAATAAAATTATTTCGTTAAAACAAAAATATACTATCATGCTCTTTGGGGAGTATAACCAGCATGATATATTTATTTTATTTGCTAATTTTTTATTCGTTGTTTTGTTTATTCGTATGTCTATTTTGATTCTCAAACACAAGGATATTATCTAATAAAATATATTGATTGTTCATAAAAAAATATTGTAATAAAGTATATACAATATTTGAATATAAAAAATTATTTTGCGGACGGATAAAGGTTTTACTGTTATTACCTTAATATTTTAAATTAATAATTAATAAACCAACTTTAATTTTTTCAATTATCTGAAGTGTAAGTCTGTGCTTGTCAGTGTCTGTCCACACGAAATGCGAAAACCCAAAGTTGGGCGATAATACATAAATTTTTTTCATGAATTATTCCAAGGATATTTATTTTGGCATTAATTGATTCTTCAAAATATTATAAAAAACAAGTATTTAAGCATCTTAATTTAATTGAATATTTAGCAGAAAAACAGTTTGTAGACCCTAATGATGCACTTGAAGCCACAACTTATGTTCTTGACTGCCTGGAAAAAGAATCATGGCTGAAAGACCAATTTAAAAAAAAATCAAGTTATAAAACATTTCTGATATCTGTTGTTAACAATCGGCTGCGTGATTTTTTCCGAAAAAAATTTGGACGTATTCGACCACCTCAATGGATCAGTGATCAGGGTGCATTATGGAAAGAAATATTTAAAAAACTCTGTGTGCAACAAATGTCAATTATGGATGTTGAGTATTCTCTAAGCCATATTGCAGATAATGAACAGAATCAAAAAGAAATTAATAAAGTAATTGATACAATCTTAGCCAAAGTAGAAAATTGTAGAAAAAATAATCATTTCCGGGAATCTATGGATGATGAATTACCAGATAATGATACACCATATTCCTCTTTAGAGCAGGAAGAAAAAAATAGAATAGCTTTATCTGTTTATACTACAATTATACAAAATGAATCATGTTCACCTGGAATTAATAATCAATTATATAAAAAATATATAAAATTTCACAAAATTTTAGAACTATCAACTTCTGAAAGGCTTTTTTTGAAACATATTTATCAAACACATTTATCAATTAACAAAGCAGGTGAAATGATGTCCTGGAATACAAATCAATCTCATAGTAAATTCAAACAAATAAAAAATCGCATAAATAAAGCTCTTTCCATATCAGGGTTAGAGAAAGAAATCATTAAATTAATTGATGGACAAAATGAAAATAAATAATACAATTTCTGATGTACTATTAGATGATATCTTTAAAGCAAAAGTTGCTTTGCTTCAACCTGATTCTCAAAAGTCAAAAGGTAGATGCCTTTCTGATCAAGATATTGCATCTCTTATTGATAATCGTTTAGATTCAGAAGCTTACGATAGAATGTTGGAACATATTGATTCTTGTGATTCATGTTATATGAGATGGGTTGACGCTTTTTCATTTACTCAAGAAAAACTTCCAGAAAATCCTATGATCAGAAAATACTACAAAGATTTTATTGGAGCAGTGGTCTCTTTAGCTGCTGTTATTATACTTTTTTTATATCCATTTCATAATACTTCTGACCCTCTGCAAAATTCATTTAAAATAGCTTTAAACAATAATATAACATATGAAAATTTGACGTTAAATACAAAACCATCCATTGAAAATCAGATAAAAAAATACATAACAGCATTTCAAAATACTACAAATAATTATCAGAAAGTATCATATGAACAAAAAGCTTTTGCAACTGGCTTATATACAGCTTTACAGCCACTGCATGAAGCTGAAAAGCAAATCAAATACCCGGATTTTATTGATTCTAATTTAATAAATAATATAAATCAAAACGATTCATCTTTGTCAATTATTTATCATATAGGTAGATGGTGCCTTTTGATAAAGGCACTTGTTGATTCAAATATTGAAATACCCGCTGAATTATGGGAAGAACAATATGTTTTTATTAATAATATGTCTGATAGAATTAAAAAAGATGATAATATTTTGACAGGTGATAAAGATATCATATTGAGAGGATTCAAAACTATTAATGATCGATTATTAAATAATATTCAGCAAGATTTTTCAAATATTGAAAGAAGATCTATCATTTCAAAAGAAATTGAAAAATTTATAGTTTTTGTACTAACAGAACTAAACTAAATTTCTTTTATTTAACCAATTTATACTCAAATATTTAGCAACAGTTATCGTGGTTGCTAACCTCTTTTTTTTCAAATCAAAAAATAATATGCTAAAATTTTTTTGACGATTTTTCTTAGCATGTCCGCCTTATAAAATAAACGTTTTGTTAATAATTAAACAAAGAAATTTAATGTTCAGTATAATTAATATATTTAACATAAAATTTCTGAAAAAAATGAGGTGAATTATGCAAACAATTTGTGAAAATATTGGTGCCAACAAGCAGATTATTAAAATAGGAAGGCATCCAGAAAATAATATTATTTTTTATTCTGAAAATGTGTCAAATTTTCATGCTGAAATTACTGTAGAAGGTGATCAGTTATATATTCATGATCTAAACAGTACTAATGGTTGTTATCTGAATAAAGATATTGTTTCAATAGGTAGGGATGAAACTAATGATATTGTATTGAATTATCCTCAGGTGTCCAGACATCACATAATCGTAAAGAAATCCGATGAAGGTTATGTTGTCCATGATTTACAAAGTTCAAATGGAACATTTGTTAATGGTAAACGAATTGATAGTTGTGTACTGCAAGATTATGATCAGATTCAATTGGGATCTATAAAGCTGGTTGTAAAGTCTGGTGGCTTTGAAAAGTTTGATCAAAGTCAAGGCGTAAGATTAGATGTTATTGACGCAATGCAACAAAATCAAGAAAAAATTTTTCTTCATAAAACCTCTGTTTATCCAAATGAATTTGTAGGTCTTCTTGCTCCAGCAGGGGCTGGAAAAAGCACATTGGTTGAAACGATTATTGGAGTAAGAAAACCGACCTCTGGACAGGTATTTATTAATGGCACAGATTTTCATGATAACTTTGATTCATTTCGTCAATGGATTGGATATGTGCCGCAAGATGACATTATTCATAAAGAATTAACTGTTAGACAATGCCTTTACTTTGCAGCAAAACTCAGACTTGCTCTTGACGAGGATGAAATTAATGAAAGAATTGATGAAATCTTGGACGATCTTGAGTTAACTCATGTTCAACACACTCAAATAGGTGGAAAAAATGAA
>Ga0272440_1002419_pt1 | contig 14547 bp, 4 predicted proteins | sample SSMMMBAug17_FD_192440 | JGI IMG/M metagenome (GOLD analysis project Ga0272440, IMG submission 192440) | Marine sediment archaeal communities from Little Sippewissett salt marsh, Falmouth, MA, United States - SSM-MMB-Aug17 | ecosystem: Environmental > Aquatic > Marine > Wetlands > Sediment ...
ATATTTCTGAAGGTGGACTGGCACCAATCACTTCATTTAAGGGATATGGCGCAACCACGGGTTCACCGGCAACAATGGGATATTCAAAGACATACCCCATTGCTTCATCCTGAACCTCAATGGCATATAGACGCATGCCAATTTGATTGATTCGTGTATCTGTATACTGCACCAGAACATATGGCTGTGATGTAAAGGATTCATTTTCTGTAGTAATGTTCAAATTATTTCGCAGTGCGTATGCAGCTGGAGGCGGGTTGGGATCTGTAATAGACCTGAATGATGTAAACACGCCGGCATGTTCTTCATAAATTATTATCATCAGACTAGACAAACTATTCTGATTTACGTATAATAAAACTTTATAAAAATTTCGGCAGATTGCCTTTACTGCCTCAAAGCTGCTTACTTAAGCAGGTCTAAAGTCTGATATCCAAACAAATACTGAAATTCATTGATGAGAGAAATGCAATCGGGTTAGTGCTCAGATATATTCACAAATGTGTAATGAAAAATGCTGAATATTTAATTAACTATTGCTTTTTAGTTTGTTTTAGAATATTTTTCAAATGAGCTTAAAAACTGTTTAACCTCACACTCAATTATAGTGATTAGCTTTCTCTTATGGATCCGGATCAAACCTATAATATAAATAAGGAACTATAATTCTAATCTAATTTTTAATTTTTTATGTTCGTACTATAATTACTTACATATTTGGTAAATATCTCATAATAATATAATAAAACTAATTTACAAGGTTAAACATCAGAAAAAAAGAAACATATTTTGGAGAATAAACATATGGCAAAATTAAGAGTGTATGAACTTGCTAGAGAACTTAATTTAACAAACAAAGTCCTTTTGGATAGAATGAAAAAATTGAATATGAGTGTTAGAGGTCATGTGAGTGCTTTAGATGACAATGACGTTCAAATTATTAGAAACAGCTTCATAGCTTCAAAAATGAAAAAAAATGTAGAGGAAGAACGAGTTAAATCAACTGTAATAAGGAGAAGAAAAAAAAGGCTGAAACCATTGGAAAGAATAAATTACTTGCCCAATACTAATGCTTTCCTCTTTGATCGTCGAAATGATTTCGAAGCTTTACTAAGTATTAAGTATAGTCAATCGAAAAAAAAAATTTTATATTTTTATGGTTGGGGAAAAATTGGCAAAACAACACTGATTAATAAATGGTTTGAAAAAAATATAGTAACTTCAAGATTTCAGAGTGTTTTTGGGTGGTCTTTTCATAATCAAATCCTGAGTAAGCAAGATGATTCCTCTTCTTTGTTTTTCCATAAAGTAATAGAATGGCTTGGTGTTGTTAATGAAGACGTTAAATCGATGAATGGAGTGGAACGTTTAGTTTCGATTATCAACGAAAAAAAAGTGCTGATAATCCTTGATGGACTCGAAATCATGCAATCTGAGGAGGAGTTCGGTCGCGGTAAGATTATTGATCCCTATTTAATTCATTTTATTTCATGTTTAACCCAAACAGAGTTCGGATTATGCATAATTACATCACGGTTGTATCCTATAGATTTGGAGAAATATACTAAATTAATTCAGATCAGAAACCTGGAACATATTTCAAAAAATGCAGGAAAAGACTTTCTGATACAAAATGGTATCCAAGGGACAGTTCAAGAACTTAAGAATATCTCTCAAGATTTCGGCAACAATGCTTTAGCAATAAATTTACTATCTTCCTATATATCTCAATTTCAAAGTAAACATGTATCCGAGGCTCTCAATATAGAGGATATTGATATTCCTGAAGAAGCAGGAAAACATCCGCGTCGGATAATGGAAGCGATTGTATCAAGATTTACTAATGTACTCGAAAAAGAAATCCTGGCTATTGTGGGACTTTACGATCGACCAACGAGCTTTACGTCGTTACGTAACATCCTTGCAGGAGAGACGATCACTGGATTGAACGAGCATTTAAAAAAATGTACAAATGATGAGTTGAATAATAGCATTGAAGGCTTAAGACAATTGAAACTGCTTGCTCCGCACAGAGAGGATCAGCCTGAAATTATAGACAGCCACCCCCTGGTCCGCCAGCATTTTGGAGAGAAACTTAGTAAAGAAGCAAAAACTATCTTATCAACGACCTCTCGAATTCAGGAAGCAAGAATGCTTCTCGCATGCGGCCAATATATCGAATCCCGTAGGCGATTGTGCGAGATTCCTTTATTATATAATAAAATATGGGAACGAATTCGTAGTGAATATAGTTTTGTCTTCAATTTTGATCTTGATGAGAATGAAGATTCTGAAAGGTGGAATCGTATTTTAAATCAGGTTGAATGGCGACGAAAAATTTTAACGGTGTTGGGAACTGATTTACCATTTCATTCACAGGAGTCGGCTAAGGAGGCTAAGGAGGCTAAGGAGGCTAAGAAAAATAAAACAAACGAATACGAAAATAACAAAGATAATCCTGGAGAAATTAATAAGCCAAAAAAGAGAAACAAGTTTGATCGCCCAGAGGCAAAAGGTGAAGCTTTAGAACAAGACGTATTAAAACTTTTACGGCAGTTATTTATTTTTGAGGATAAAGATGTTCAACTTCAAAAATTGAGACAGCAGAAGCGTGGTTCTCAGCTTGGTTGTGATATTAAACTCGAACATTGCGTTGCAGTAAATAATCGCAAAGTACGTTGCCTTGTCGAATGTAAAAGCCATACGGAAAACCTTCGTTTTGCAGATATACTTGAAAAATTATATGACGCAAAAGTCAATCAAGTTGAAATTGATTACTGGATTTTAATAGCCCCTCGCGCTAAGCTGATAGGAAATGTGCCTGATGGTCTGATTGATAATTGGAATCTAACACAGGAATTTCCTTTTATCGTCCAGTTATGGATGACTGATACAGATGTCAGAATTTTGTTTGGATTAGAACCGGATGTTTATGATCGCTGGATTGATCATCCTCCAGATGAAATTCATCCTCGAAATTGGTCAAAAGAAAAACGAGTGGAAGTAAGGCAGGCTTGGATTAACAGGCTCAAACCGCCTCTGCGAATGCCAAAGTGCTGGGCTAAATATGTAACGGATAGAGATCAAAATAACCTTTTTATCGAGAATGATGATAGAGAAAGCTTAAATGAATTATGGAGAGACAATCTGTATATTCCTCCACAAGCTTTGGATGAATCTGGTAGTCTGATAAATGGTGGTTTGGAAAAGTTAATTAAATCATGGTTAAGTAATACAACCCGTGTTTGTATCGTTCTTGGCGACTTCGGAGACGGTAAGACTGCATTCACTTATATGATATCACGTAAACTTCTGAAAGACTTCCAGCAGAACCCAGACTCCGGTTGGCTTCCTGTTCGATTCCCATTAAGACAATTTTTCCGCCCAAAAATTTTACCGCGTGAATTTATCCGAATGCGCATGGAAGATATTGGTTCATCTATTTCTGAATGGATCCAAATTTTAAAACAAAAGAATGTCTTAATTATTCTTGATGGTATTGATGAAATGACTAAAAGTCTGACTCCTCAAGCAGTTCAACAAGTAATTGAAATGTTAGTGGATTGCTGTACTCGAGAATTCGAACTTGTTAAAAAAATCATGATTACATGTAGGAAACCATTTTTTGATGAACTAACTCAATTTCAATACTTAAAAGATAAATTATCGAATCCACTTGTAGCTTGCATTGAAAATTTCGAAAGATCAGTTGTTTATAATAAACTTTCGCAACTTGCTGTCAATCAGGAACAAAAACTAAGATTACACTCGCTTCGACACATGCATGATCCTTTAGGTCTTGCTAGAAAGGGATTATTCTTTAAAATGGTTTCGCAGAATTTGGCAGATTCGCAAGCTGATTTTTCAAGCGAAATTAACATTTATAGGACTTATATACAAAATTGTCTAAAAATAGGAGGAAAAGTAGAATTCTTAGAAAAAACGAATTGCTATGATATGACAAGTGATGATCTAGTTGCTGGTATGTTGGAAATAATGAAACTAGTTGCAATGAAAATGCATTTATCAGACAAAGACTATATTTGTCTTAGAAATTTTGATAACATTAGTCAAGTATCTTCTTTAAACAGAGACACATTTGTAAGATTGCTTTGGAATAAACTGACAGAAAGTGATCTGGAAAAAAAAGACAAAGATGACGCGCTGCATCGAGTCGGAGTAAGATCTCTACTTGCTATAGCAAAAGTGGGTGTCAATGAACAAGATGCCCAAAAATGGCCGGTTGAATTTTGTCATCGTTCCATTCGAGAGTATTTTGTATCAGTAGGAATTGCGGATGCTTTGTGTGGAGGCGTCAGCGATGCCTTAAAAGTCCTTTCGGAAGTAGATATTAACCATGAAGTATTGCGTTTCACAGCCGAACTGATGAAATCCAAAAATCACGATTATACTCAAACTCTTTGTGATTTAGCGGCAATTAGTAGAAGTAAAAACTTTGAAAAATGTCCTGATGAGAAAAGACGTTTATCTCGGTTAGGAAAAGCTTCCGCTACTCTATTATATAAATGGTCTGGAGAACTCCATTTTCAGGATTGGGATCGAATGATGCTTGATGGAGCTAATTTAGCAGGTGCAAATCTCAAACAAAAAAATTTTCGCAGTTCTTCTTTGAGATATGCGAACCTTACAAATGCAATTCTAAATGATGCAGACCTTCGGGACGCAGACCTAACCGGAGTTCGTTTAGAAAAAACAGGAGAGGTGCTTTCTTTGTCAGTCCCAAGTTCACTTGATGGATTTTACGCTGCATACCGAGATGGTACAGTGCGATGGTGGTCATTTAATAAAGGACTAGAAATATCATCAAAGGTTATATTTAACTTGGCAGAAGACGATCATAATCGAAAAAGCAGTCAAGTTGATATAGTTGCATATCCAGGTTTTGGATTATGCGTTTGGGATAAAGACTCAGTGCATTTTATTGATGTTTACGAAAAAAAGGTACAAAAAGTTGGATCATTTTCAAGGTTTTCACAAAACCTGACTGTTCAAATTACTAAAAATGAGGTTTTGGTTTTAGATAGTAAACAGAATGGACAGCGAAAGGCTACAATTTTCGATTTAACTTTGTCTTATTTGACAGATACAACCTGTTTGATGGTAGAGCATGTTGCATATTGTACAGCTTTAGGCAAGAATGCTGTTGCAACAATATTATCAGATGGAGACATTTTAATATACCCTTGTAAGGCTGAGAAAGAAAAAAATCATGAAAATCCTAATCCTGTTAAGATAGGCAAAATAAATAACCCTTCATGTATATCATCAATCTACGTTGATAAAATAAACACAACTTTTTATATCGCTTGCGGAAATCAAGATGGATATATAGGACTATGGAAATGTAGTTTGGATGGGTTCGGTGAGTGTATTCATTATGATCAATTTTTCCATGAACAAATTCACACAGGTGTTATAAATGCTATTTGCTTTGCAGATAAGGATAAATTTCTATCAGGTGGAAAAGATGGTAAAATCTATTGTATCAATTTAACCGAAGAAATAAATGACAGAACATTGTATGAATTGAATCTCCTATGTCAGGGAGCAAAAATTGCAGGTCTCAAGAGTGAACGTGAAAGGCGTATACTAGAAATATCTGGCGCGTCCCCTGTTTAATATTGACATGTTGTGACAATATGTTAAAGTATTAAAACAAATGTGAAATTTATCTTAAATAGATTATTTTGTATTGTTCAATGTATAATCAAAATGTTATTGATGCCCTTTTTGCTATATAAATAACTCAATAAAAATGGCATGTATCCACGTAACTAATTTAAAGGTCAGAAGTGGGTGAGCTAATCGTTAAACATCCACACTGTTAGTTTAATTAAGGAAATGGTATTGCTGAACTTTGAAAGATAAACAGGTGAGCCCATTTAAAAAAATAATATCATTGGTCAAAGGATAAAACCATGAAAACCATATTTATTAGCTACAGTCACAAAGACGAAATCTGGAAAGACCGCTTCAAACCGCATGTTACAATGCTTGAAAAAGCCGGATTGCAAATCAAGATCTGGGATGATCGTAGAATTGATGTCGGTGATAACTGGTATCCGGAAATTACTCAGGCCATTGAGCAGGCTACAGTGGCAGTCTGTTTAATATCTGCGGATTATTTGGCATCAGACTTTTGTATGAAAGAAGAAGTCCCTTTTTTGATGAAAAAACGCGAACAAGAAGGTATGTTGCTAATCCCCGTATTAATTAGACCTTGCTTGTGGCAACTTTCACCCTGGCTTAAAAAACTACAAATGTTACCCAGAAATGGCAAAGCAGTGGCTCAGCATTTTCCAGATGATTATGATGACGTTTTTATGATTGTAGCGAGTACCATTTATGATCAATTACAAGACCCCACTCTTGCTCCCAAAGTCCTTCCGCCCAAATGGAAACCACCCGAAAAATGCGATCTAACCCGCATGCCAATAACAGGTGGCGAACTCTTTGGCCGAACTAAAGAACTGGAACTGCTTGATACAGCTTGGGAATCCAGTCAAACAAGAGTCATCAGCTTTGTTGCCTGGGGTGCGGCTGGCAAGTCCACATTGATCAATAAATGGCTGGAAAGCATGCAAGCTGATAATTTCAAGGGTGCCCGGCGGGTGTATTCCTGGTCATTTTACAATCAGGGTAGTGACAAGCGGATAATATCCACAGATCAGTTTATTCATAATGCTCTGAAATGGTTTGGCGATTCTGATCCCAAACAGGGATCACCCTGGGACAAAGGAATACGTCTGGCCGCATTAATACAAAACCACCCCACATTACTGATTCTTGATGGTTTGAAACCCATGCAATCCGGGCATAATTTTGAAAAAGGACAGATCAAAGATCCTTCCCTGGCAGTCATGCTTAAAGGACTGATGCGATGTACGGAAAAGGATGCAGCCCAATCCTTATGTGTGATCACCACAAGAGTTGAATTGTCGGTGGCAGAACGTTATCAGGCCAGTTTTCAGCAGATTGATCTGGAACAGATATCCAAAGCAGCCGGACGTGCCTTGCTTCGGGTACAGGGCATTCGAGGCAGTGATGCGCAACTGGAACAGGCATCGGAGATGTTTGGCAATCATTCCCTGGCCTTGAATCTTTTAGGTGCGTATTTGCGGGATATGCCCGGTCATCATATCGACCATATTAAGGATATTCCAGAAATCGATGTAACAGTTGCAAAAGGCCGCCACGCCCGAAAAATCATGAATGCCTTTGCCCTCAGATGGGGAGACAGCAGCGAAACTGAATTGCTTCATATACTGGGCTTGTTTGAACACCCGGCAGATCAGGCGGCCATCGATGCCATTATCGGCCAAACCATCATTTCCGGCCTGACCGATCACCTGCAAAACCAATCCAAGGAAGATTGGCTGCTCATGATAGAAAAACTCCGAAAAGCCCGCTTGATTGCCTCAATAGGCGAGCATCATCCAGATTCTTTGGATTGTCATCCCCTGGTGCGTAAACATTTTGGAGAAAACCTTCATCAAACCAATGCCCAGGCATGGCAACAGGCCCATGAACGTTTATATGAGTATTACAAAAACTTACCCGAACAACAACTGCCTGATACACTTGAAGACATGGCTCCCTTGTTTTCTGCGGTGGCGCATGGGTGTATGGCTGGGAAACATCAAGAAGTTTTGGATGATGTTTATTGGGAGCGGATTCGTAGAAAAAATGATCATTATGTAGGTAGACTACTTGGTGCTTTTAGTTCGGATCTGGCCGCACTGTCCAGCTTTTTCGAAATACCCTGGCACCAACCGGCAGCAGGCTTAACCGATGATTACAAAGCTGTTGTGCAAAGCTGGGCAGGTTTTTCCCTTCGCGCATTGGGGCGTTTACAGGAGGCTTCGGCGCCCATTAAGGCGGGGTTGGATGCACTTATTCAACAAGAAAATTGGGGACAGGCATCAGGAAGTGCTGGAAATCTCAGCGAACTTTTCCTGACCCTGGGCAAGGTAAACGCGGCAGTGGATTATGCGCGGCAGAGTGTGGCATTTGCTGATAAGAGCGGGGATGATTTTTTACGTGAAAGTATGCGCACTGCCCTAGCCGATGCCCTTCATCAGTCTGGCGAATTCACCGAAGCAGACCGCCTGTTTAGAGAAGCAGAAGTCATGCAGAAAGAGAGGCGGCCGGAATGTTCATTTTTGTATTCTGTGCAAGGATTTCGGTTTTGCGATTTGCTGCTGAGCCAGGGACGATATGGGGAGGTGATTGAGCGGGCTGAACATGGTCTTGTAATTGCAAAAGAATATAAGACGCTTTTACATATCGCCCTCGACACCCTTTCCCTGGGCCGCGCCCATTTACTTCAAGCACTCGAACAAATATCCAGTAATTTTAAACCAGCAGAAACATATCTGAATGATGCGGTGGAGGGGTTGCGGAAAGCTGGTGTTCAAAATTATATACCACGTGGCCTTCTATCCCGTGCTGCACTTTATCGTGCGCAGAAAAATTTTACCCGCGCCTGGGAAGACCTGGATGAAACCCTGGAGATTGCCGAGCAGGCAGACATGAAGTTATTTCTAGTAGACTTTCATATAGAGGTTAGTCATGTTTTGTGTGCTGAAATGGATTCTGGAAGTGCTACAAATGAACATTTAATAAGACTTAACTCTCATATTAATAAAGTCTTTGAACTATTAAAAATAACTGGATATTATCGAAAAATCAATGAAATAGATAATATTAAAAATTTTTACAAAAGAATGAATCAGAATGACAAGAATGCCGATCTCTTGGAATCTAATCTGAGAAAAAATATTATAGAATATTCATATTCAAAAGCAAGTGACTGTTTTGATAAAATTGTAAACGAGTATCCAGAAAGGAAGACAAGACTGAAAGAAGAACTGGGCTTTTTACTTGAATTAGAAACTGAAAAGTTAGATGAAGATAGTATTGAGGAAGATAAGATACGTGTTATGTGGCGACAGCAAATATGGCAAATACTTTCAGAAAGAAATGATTTTAAATTCAAATTAAAAAAACATGACGTTCAATCAGCTTTGATTCATACAGAGGAAGAAACTGAACAGGATAAGGACCAATATAAAGAAGCTATCTCGAATACTTTAGCCTCGGAAGACAAGAGAATCATTCCTCAACAACGAGGAGAAATCCTTGAAAATGCAATTGTTGATCTTTTTCGCAAATTTTTCACTATAGGTGAAAATAATAAACAAATGCTTTTATCCTCAATTAGAAAACAAAAAAGTGGTACACAATATGGTCATGATATCAACTTTACATTTAAGGATACAGTTACTCTTAAAGACAATCACAAAATAAAGTGTCATGTAGAATGTAAAAATTTTTCAAAAAAGCAAATAAGTGCAAATGATATCGTGCATAAAATAGCTGTGGAGCATAGAAATTATGTAGATCTTGATTACTGGATTTTAATCAGTCCCCATTCAGTCATGTCAAACGAATTAAATGATATGGTTCAATTCTGGGAAAGTAATCAAAGCTATCCATTTCAAATTCAAATATGGAGCAAGGATAATGATGTAGAAGAGTTCTTTTGCCTTCAACCGATAATACATAATAGAATTTACGTAGAGAGACCAAGAAAATATGAACCACAAACATTTGATCAAAACAAATTGGATTCAATTTACGAGAAATGGCGAAAAAAGCTACCTCCACTGATGCGTCTACCAAAATGCTGGGAAAATTACATCCGTGAACCTCGAAAATTACTTTTTCAAAGTGAAAATTTTTCTGAACTAGATTCCCTATTCAAAAAGCATGTACCTTTGCGTTTTACTGATGTTGCTGGAAATCTAAAAAGCTCCTCTCTTGAAACGTACATCATAAATTGGCTCAATAGTAATAACGATCCTGTTAAACTGTTATTGGGAGAGTTTGGTGATGGTAAGACTGTTTTTACATATATCATTGCAAGAAAGTTGACCCAGCAGTTTTTAAAAGAACCGGCTGATGGATGGATACCTGTAAGATTCTCACTGCAAGGGTTCAATTCAGCCAGAAATATAAAAGAATTTATTGAAGATCGAATCAATTTTTTTGGCGCCGATATTGATAGTTGGGATAGTATAAGACATAATCATAAGATATTGGTTATTCTTGATGGTTTTGATGAAATGTCTTATAAGTTTGATCCATTATCAATAGCGCAAAATATAAAAAAAATCGAACAGTTCTGTAATGAACTTAGTTACACTAAAATTCTTATTACTTCTCGAATTCATTTTTTTCAAAATTCTTATGAGTTACAATTATTAAAAGAAAGGATCAAAAATCCAGAAATATTACAATTGGCCTCAACACCACGCAAAATAGTACTAAATTATTTGAAAGAAGCCGCGGAAAAATTTGAACGTTTAAAATTACTTCAAACTATAAAGGATTTTCATGATCCAATTGGTCTTTCATCAAAACCGTTATTTATGGAACTGATAAAAGATTTAATAACGAGTTCTGCAAATCTAGATCGTTTTCAGAGCAATCTAACCATCATTGATCTATATGAATCATTCATCGATAATGCTCTCGAACGTAAAAATGTGTTTTTAGAAAATGAAGAAGATTTTCTTCAATCAAAAAAACAGATACGCGATAATTTAATTTGCCTATTGGAGGAAATAGCTTTGGAAATACATTTTTCTGAAGAAAAATGTATTTCTCTTTCAAAATTTGACAACAAAAAAAGATATGGCTCTTTGGCAGAAAAACTATGGCGTTCAATTGATATTGATGAGAATAGTGAAGAAGATGAAACAATGAAATTCGATGAAAACACTGAAAAAGATGTGACAAAGAGAATTGAAGTCAGATCTCTTCTAAAAAAAATTAGGCAAAACAATGAAGAAAGTGTATGGCCCGTTGATTTCTGCCATCGTTCTCTCAGGGAATTCTTTGTAGCAAAAATGCTTCATCGGATAATTGTTGAAGATAAGGAGCGATTAAAAACTTTTTTTAATCAAAACCAATTAAACTATGAGATTATTTATTTCGCATCCGAAATTATGTTGCAGGATTCTGATAACATTCAAAACATAAAGAATACGTTGTACAAACTTATCAGAGAAACAGCTTCTGATAAACAGACAATGTTTCTTGCAACGAATTTAACAAATTTGCTTTTTAAAATTGATTACGGCCTACCCAATGAAGACTGGTCAAATTTACAATTGGATCAAGTGGATCTGGAGGGCGCAGATTTATCCTCAAAAAATTTTTTTGGCTCTTCATTGCGAAGGGCGAATCTAGACAATGTAAATTTTGAAAATGCAAATTTTCAAAATGCCAATCTTACCGGAGTGCGTTTTGATGAAACAAAAAAAGTAAAATCCATTGCACTTCATCCATCTGAGAAAAAAATTCTTGCGGCATATAAAGATGGGAAAATTAGAGAATGGGATATCAGCATTCCCGGAACAAACAAACACGAGGTTGTATATTCAAATTCACTTGACAATAATATTTCTTGGGTCGGTTATTCTCCAAGTGAAGACATTTGTGCAATCATCAATGAGAAAATGATCTTTTTTGACCGTGTTGTATTTGGTCAACTTTCTATAAGAGCAAAATTTCCAATAAACCCGGATTACCGATTTGTATTTCCTGAAAAAAACCATATGGTTCTTATTTTAGAAGATATACATTTAAAAAAAGAATTGCGTTATATAGATTTGAAATCAAAAAAAATCATTAGCAATATGAATCTTCAAGAGGCTTCTATATTCAAATATATTAAACAAAATACCGTTGTATATATACAGGAAGAGAAAAATTTCAGAATTGAAGGGCCTGAAATAGAAGGATTAATATCGAAATATTCACATGACATAAAGCTAGATAATGAAGTAACCTGTTTATCATTTACTACATTGGAAGACGAAGAAACATTTTTGGTGGCTTGCGGTACAGTTAACGGTCATATAATAATTATTGAATTGAAGTTTTTAGTTTCAGAGGGATGGAGCCATAATGAAATTACTAATTGTAAAGCGCATTCAGGAATTGTTACCGATATAATATTTTGCGATGCAAATCGGATTATTTCCGGAGGCATGGATGGCAAAATAGTATTTAACGAATTTGAAGAAATTAAGAATTCAAATGAAAAAAAATTCGAACGTCCTCCTTTGCAATTGTCAATAAAATGTAAAGGGATGAAAATTGACGGCGTTCAAAGCACGAAAGAGAGAAAAAAGCTAGAAAAGCTTATTTCTTTACAAAAACGAATCAACACTTCCAATTAATAAAACTGAACATTTTATAAAGCACGTTCTAAACCGTAAATCAAAGCTACCACTTGCTGGAAGTTGTTGACAAATGTTAATAGCTATATATCAACATTTATAAAAGCAATCGAAGTAACAAAGAGAAATCATGAAATTTAATAGAACTATGGAAAAAATCGAACTTTACATAGTGTCATTATGGTTACTTTTCTTTTTAATAATTGTTGTAAATCTTGAAATTCCTATTTGCTTTGGGAATGATAGTACTTTTGTAGGGTGGGCTAATTTATTTAAGAAAAATAAAATTTCAATATTGTCTCTATGCTTTTTATTTGCCGGACTTTTTTTCTATTTCCGTTTCGAGTATAGAATTTCAGGTAGCAAAAAACTACCTGTAAAAATCTTAGAAATTGAAGATGTTAATTATGAGCACTTAACATTTTTGACTACATATATTATACCTCTCATATGTTTTAATCTTAAAAATACCAGGTACCTAATTGCACTGGCTATCTTACTTTCTGTAATTGGTGTTATATATGTGAAGACAGATAAATTTTATGCGAATCCTACTTTAGCTGTTTTAGGTTACCGATTGTACAAGGTTACCATTAAAACTAGATTATCAATGAAGAAAGATATAATAGTTGTAACAAAAGATACACTGGTTAAGGCTGATCAAATAAAAACATTAAGTTTAGATGAAAAAATTATTTTTGCAAGGTTAGTAAAATGAAAATAAATGATCTTAAAAGGAAAGTGTCATCCGTTATAACTGTAAAAGGATGTTCGGCTGAATTTTTTTTTCTACTAAATGATAAATATGGAATGAAAGTTAAATCAGTAGATATCAATGATAATGACCATGATGAATTACAGGATCTGTTTATCAAATCAGTTAGTGATACTTTGTTAATAAATGACGATCTGACGTTAATATCATTATCAAGCGCTGATGACAGAAATAGTGCGATTTATAAATATGATTTGGAAGAAGTCCCTCGGGAGTTATCGTATTTATGTGAAATTATTCATAGTGAAAAATTTGAGGAATTCAACATAAAAACTGACGAACTTTCTTCTCTTAAGGGGATACTTATTCTCATTGGAAATCAAGATGAACAACTTGGTTTATATAAACATCAGTACCCTGTTACACTTTTAAAACAAGACAGTGGTTTCAACTTAATGAAACCAAAAGGGGGGAATAGATTCAAAAAACTTGATACTGATATCCTAAAAATAAACTCAAAATTTGAATTTATAAGTATTGATGGTGAATACTATATATTTGACCTTAAAACATTAGAACGTTTTTTTGGTTTTCATGAGGCTGTTCGGAATATAGCTGAGAAGGGAATCGACAATATTAAAGATACTAACTTGATTGTTGACTGCAGTATGCTTGAAGAACATATAGAAAAAATTGATTTTGCTAGAAAATTAGTAAAGTCTGCTAGCAACTCTCCTGTTCTTGGCAAGATACCAAACATACAAATTATTAACTTCACAAAAAATCACCCAGCCTTAAAGGGGCGATTTAAATATAGTAGTAATGGAACGCAACTAGACCTTAAGACAAAGAAATCACAAAATTTATTTTTGAAATTACTTAATGATGATTTTTTACAATCAGAACTAACGAAAAGTTACTATGACAGCATAGCTAAGGACAAAGTGAATAGCGAAGAAGTAAAAGATTATTTATAGTTTAATTACATAGTAACCATGCAAATGGTTTAAATTTCGGGCATACTATATCATCAGACGAAATCTGACGGCAAGAGTATTATAACACTTGGGCAACAATACAAGGTTGCCCAAGTGTTATGTTTAGAGCCTAAGCATAAATTAATAAAAAACTTTCATGTAAAATCCAAATAATAATATAACAATATGTATATAGTCGGTCGTTTTGTTTTTTTTTACTTAATTCTTATATTTTTTGGTCACTTTGGCAGAAAAATAACAAAAAAAGGGCTGAACTGGACGCACTTGTCCTGTCAGCCCTTTTTTTGTTTAGAATTATTTCAGTTAACTATTTAGTTTTTAGTTAGCGCCTGAGAAGTATGTGGTAAGCTATTAAAGTTTTGTCTAAATATGCTTGAAAGGCTGAGTTTCCTCGTTTTGTTAATCGATCATCTCCAAGGTCGCACTTTAAACGCTTTATCATACGTTCTACTGATGGTCGTTTGGTCATTGTTGCTTTAAAACGTTTGGACATCGGTGGGTCTGTTTCATCTATATGTGGGAGTAGGTAATATGATATATTGACTGTTCGCCCACAAGAATT